>Ga0308157_10001449_pt1 | contig 49029 bp, 49 predicted proteins | sample PhyBR1_FD_201035 | JGI IMG/M metagenome (GOLD analysis project Ga0308157, IMG submission 201035) | Phyllosphere microbial communities from UC Gill Tract Community Farm, Albany, California, United States - DLSLB.R1 | ecosystem: Host-associated > Plants > Phyllosphere > Unclassified | place: USA...
GCCCAGACCCAGCTCGAGCGCTCCACGGCCCACCGCCTGCTGACCTGCCTGGTCGAGGAGCGCTTTGCCGAGCGCGACCCGCTCACGCGCCGCTATCGCCTGGGAATCGATGCCATGCAGATGGGACTGGCCTCGCTGCGGCGCGCGCCGCTGGTCGCGTCGTACCAGGCGCTGATGCAGCGCCTGGCGCGCACCTCGGGCGACACCGTCTATCTGCTGGTGCGCCAGGGCGACTACACCATCTGCCTGCAGCGCGAAGACGGGCCTTACCCCGTGAAGGTGTTCAGCACGCGCGTGGGTGACGCCCGTGTGCTGGGCATAGGCGTGGGCGGCATGGCGATTCTGGCGGGCCTGGCCGATGAAGACGTGCAGCGCATCCACAGCCAGCATGCCCAAGCCTTCGAGGCCGCGGGCCTGGGGGCGCCAGCGTTTGCACGCGCCCTGGCGCGTACGCGGCGCAGCGGCTATTCGGAGCTGCTCGACACCATCACCGCCGGCGTGGGCGGCGTGGGCATGGCGATTCCCCACCCCGACGGCACGCCGTTTGCGGCAATATCGATTGCCTCGATACAGCCGCGCATGCTGCCCGCGCGCCGTGCCGAACTCGGGGCGCTGCTGGCCCGCGAGCTGGCGGCGACGCGCGCGCACTGAGGACCGGCGTCAGGGCGGCGCAAAGATACCATCGGTCACAAGCTGCCGTGAGGACGGCGTGCCTGCGGCCTTAGACTCGTCCACATGCACCTGGACTACAACCCCGACGACATCGAAGTCAAGATTTCCGAGCTACTGGTCGCCACCTGCGACGGCGCGGATCCCGAACTTCCCGCCGCCATACGGGAAGTGCTGCAGCTGATACGCACCAGGCTGCACATGGACGTGGCTTTTGTCTCCGAGTTCACCGCGGGCCGGCGCAGGTTCAAGGCGATCGACAGCGCGCCCGGCTTCACGCCGCGGCTTGAAGCGGGCATGTCCGACCCGGTGGAGGAAAGCTGGTGCCAGCGCGTGGTCGAAGGACGGCTGCCGCAAGTGATGCACGACGCTGCGCCCTACATCGCATCGGGCAGGGCGCCGGATCCCGGGTTTCCAATTGGCACCCACCTGAGCACGCCGGTGCGTCTGTTCGATGGCTCCGTGTACGGCACTTTGTGCTGCTTCAGCAAGGGCGTGCAACCCAAGGCCGACATTGAGCTTTTGCGGCGCACGGCAAGTTTGCTGGCGGGCAAATTGGCGCCCGGGGCGGGGGCGCATTGACGCCGACGGAGCAGCGGCTGGCGCTGCCGGTCTATTGTTGCGAGAAGGGGATGATCAGGGTCAGCCAGAAGTTCCAGCCTTGCGCGCGGTTTTTCGCTCCCCACTCCTTATAGGCCTTGGCGTTCAGGTAGTAGGTCTGCCCGCCGGCCTCGAAAAACACACCGGCCTGCGGCCCTATGCCATTGACGCGCGACTTGAGGGTGCCGAGCACCGCGCCGCTGCCCGAGTCGCCCTTGAACTGGCGGTAGAAGTAGCCGGCCAGTCCGGCGTGCATATTGGGCAAAAGGAAATACGAAGTGGTCCAGTCAATATGCGCCTCGGCGCCGCTGCGGTAGTCGGAATCAGGGTTCCTGGCTTTGTAGTTCATGCCGCCGACAACGGAAAACTCCATGCGTTGCTTCAGGTCGAAATAGGTGTAGCCACCACCGGCATCCACTGCCCAGCGGTTGGCGCCGGTGTTGGCCAGCCGGCTCTGGCGGTGCGAGCCCACGGGAAGCACGCCCGAGGCATAGGCCATGAAGTGGTTGGCCCCATGGTTCCATTTGACGTTGGCGTTCGGGTAGACGTCCGTCAGTCCCGTCACCGCGTCACGTTGCGCGGCCGCCATCGGGCCTGTCCAAGGCGTGGTCAGCGTCGCAACGGCGCCGGAGTGCGATCGTCCAGCGCCGATTCCCAGTCCTATCGACGGCCTGCCGCCCCACAGCGGGCGTTCAAAGGTATAGGTGGGAACGAAGAACACCATATCCGCACGCCCTTGCACATCGGTGTCCAGATGCCCGATCTGCGGCAGATCACGCGAATCCTTGGCGCTGACGGCAAGGTGCAGGTACACGATGGGTAGCGTCCAACCCGGCTGGCCGGCAACGGCCGCCAGGCTTCCGAACTGGCCCGGGCGCCAGAAGTTGACGATGCTTTCATCGGCGCTGGCAGGCGTGGGCAGCAACCCGAACATCAACGGTCCCCAGAGGCGGGCATGTCGTTTCATGCTTATCTCCTAGCGTGCAGTCAAAGATTGCGGGCGACGTGCGTCAACGCCGGTGGGGTCTCCAGCCAGAGCGTAGCAGCGTTGGTAACGTAGCGATACAACTTGTGTGGGAAAAATACACTTTACGCGCTACCGTCCGCGTGACGCGGGCGGGCGCGAAAGGCGGCAAAGGCAGCCAAAGGCAGCCAAAGGCTGAAAATCGGGCCTTGAAAGCCCTGGGTCGCCGTGCTCAAGCTCTGGCCGCGTCCCGTGGCGCGTGCCACGGCCTGGGTGGGCGCGCGCGATATCGAGGCGCTGGTTGCCTGGCGAAGTTGCGCGCGCCGATGGCGGGCGCACTCGCGTTCCACGCGCTGATCGAGCTGGCCGACACCCAGGGCACGGGCCTGGCGGCGCTGCTCGAGACCAGCCTTGAATGACATTGCGCTGCCCATCTCGGCCATCGCGGACTTCGTGCAGCAAGCCGACGCTGCCTTGCACGCGGCCCAGCCCGCGGTGCGCATCATCAACTTCGGTCATCTGGGCGAGGGCAATCTGCACTACAACGTGCGGCTGCCGCTGGACACCCCGCCCCAGGCCCTGGCCGACGCCACGGCGCAGTTTCAACCGCATCGTCCACGACCTGGTGGCCGCCGCCCAGGGCTCGATCGGCGCCGAGCACGGCGTGGGCCAACTGCGCCGCGACGCGATGCGCCACTGCAAGTCGCAAGTCGCAAGTCGCAAGTCGAGTTCGATCTGATGATGCGCATCAGCAGTCGCTGGATCCGAACCAGATCATGAATCCGGTCAAGCTGGTCTGAGCGCTGCACGCCGCGGCCATCCGCTCTATCCTATGGGTTCAACTGAAGGAACATCGCATGGAACGCAAGCCCTCCGAACAACCCAAGGTCTGGACCCCGCCGCCGGCGCTGGGCGGGCGCTTTGGCAACATCAACCGGCCCACGGCCGGCGCGCAGTTCACGCAGGAGCTGGCGCGCGGCGACAAGCCCTTGCAGCTGTACTCCATGGAGACGCCCAATGGCGTCAAGGTGGCCATCTTGCTGGAGGAACTCGCGGCCCTGGGCGTTGCCGACGCGGCCTACGATGCGCACCGCATCGACATCATGAAAGGCGAGCAGTTCGGCAGCGGCTTTGTCGCGATCAATCCCAACTCGAAGATTCCTGCGCTGGTCGACCAGAGCCAGACGCCCGCGCTGCCGATCTTTGAATCGGGCGCGATACTGCTGTACCTGGCCGAGAAGTTCGGCCATTTACTGCCCACCGGCGCGCAGCGCGCGCAATGCCTGTCATGGCTGTTCTGGCAGATGGGCAGCGCGCCGTACCTGGGCGGCGGCTTCGGGCATTTCCATGTCTATGCGCCCGAGAAGATCCAGTACGCGATCGATCGCTTCACCATGGAAACCAAGCGCCAGCTGAGCGTGCTGGACCATCAGCTGCAGGGCAACGAATACCTCTGCGGCAGCGAGTACACGATTGCCGATATCGCGATCTGGCCCTGGTACGCGGGTGTCGCGCTGGGCCGCGTTTACGACGCCGCGGAATTCCTCGATGCCCAGGCCTATCCCCATCTGCTGCGCTGGGCGCATCAGGTCGATGCACGGCCGGCGGTGCAGGCGGGGCGCGCGTTGTTCAAGTAAGCGCTGGCCCTGGCGCCGATGCTTGAAGACTATTTCGCCCTTCAACTTACAGTGGCGGCGCATTACGCCGCTGCTGCGGTCGTGCCCTTGGATGTGGCCCTCACGCGATGCACGAATCTTCGGCGCCGTTTCAATTTGTGGGGGCCCGAAGGCGAGCAGCCCTGGAACGATTTTCTTGCCCAAGCAAGGCGTGCGGCGAGCGATCAGGCGGCAGTTCTTGCGATCTGCAGCGCCCGTTACGCAATGCGCCCTGGCATCGAAATGCAGCGGTCATTCGGCTGCTTTTCCTACGATGTGCCCGACGCTGCCGGGGTGCTTCGCATCCATTTCATGCCACCAGACGGCCTGCGCACCAGCCCATTGGCGTTGGCAAACATCTCCGAACGGAGACACGAACTTCACACCCTCTTCTCACATGTGCGGCGCACTCAGTCCCGCGCCGCATCGGTGCGCGGTGTCTCCTGGCTCTACAACCTTGACGCCTATCGCAGATTGTTCCCTGCGCCCTATGTTGCCTCCATCGAACGCCCTTCTTTCCCTGTGCACCTCAACGGCAGTTCGACTTGGGGACAGGTGCTGAACTGGCGCCAGCAAGTGAAGCCGGCTGTGCGTGAGGTCCTGCTGGCCCGGCTTGGCGCCATGAACATCGATGCGCCTTGGGTAGTTTTCCCGCATCAGGCGTTGGTGGCCTCCAGTGAGGTCGCAGCGTTCTACGAGTTGCTCTAGCGAGCACTTGCCGATGGTCGTTCAAGCCGGGACGGGGGTGGCCTTGAACAGAAGCCCATCTCAGCAATTCAATGGTTGCCGGCGCAGGAAAGAGGACCGGTATTGAAATCGCCAAAGCAAACAGACGATGCGCGCGGAAAATCGGCCAGAACCTGACATTCCTAATCGAGCGAGTTCAAGAGGATCAGCGGCCTCCATGAAAAGTTTGGAGAGTTCAATCTGAAAACCACAGACGCGGTGGAGTCAGACGCCGGGAGCATTGCTGGTCTGCTGAAGCAACTCGGCTATTGCGCGTCAGAGCAATTGGTATGCGAGAAGGTACGGCAGCTGAGTTCAAGCGCTAAGGACGCAATCATCGTGGCAGAGGATGCTGACGTTATCCTCGGTGCAATCAGTCTGCATGTCTTTGAGCTGTTTCATCAGGTCGCAAGAATAGGCCGGATCACATCTTTGGTCGTCGGTGAAAGCGCTCGGGGCAACGGTGTTGGGACATTGTTGGTTTCCAAAGCGGATACTTTTTCTGCCAGCTTAACTGGGTTCGCGCCGAAGTCACCAGCGGAGATCACAGAGTCCGCGCGCGGCAAGCCTGAAGCCCAACAGGTCTTTATACAAAACAACGCTGCGCTCCAAGGACTGGACGGCAAGTGCCAGGTGGTTCATTCCTGTCCAGCACGGCGCAGACGCTATAGTGAAAGTGGATCCAGCGCTCTCGCAAGTTCAATGCGCCATGCATTGCGCAATTTCTTCGGATTTCAGTCCGTCACGCAACACGATAGCCCATGCAGTTTGAAGGCACGCTTAAATCCTGGAACGACGACCGAGGCTTTGGCTTCATACAGCCCGCCCAAGGCGGGCAGGAAATCTTCGTGCACATCAAGGCCTTCAACGGTCTGCGCGGCCGGCCGCAACCCGCGCAGCGGGTGCGTTTCCAGGTCGAGCTCGGCCCTCAGGGCAAGAAGCGCGCGGTCCATGTGGAGCTGGTTCAGGCGCCCAGCCAGGCCGCGCCCAGGACCCGGCGCCCGGCTTCTGCACCCTGGGACGCGGCCAGCGTGCTGGCCATCCCCTTGATGCTGGTGGTGGTTGCGGCCGGCTATCTTTGGGGGCATCCGCCACGCTGGGCCCTGTGGCTCTATCCGGCACTCAGCGTCCTGACTTTCATTGTCTATGCGTTCGACAAGTCAGCCGCCAGGCAGGGCGCATGGCGAACAGCGGAAAACACACTTCACCTGCTCGCGTTGGCAGGCGGCTGGCCGGGCGCGCTGGTGGCCCAGCAGGTGCTGCGGCATAAATCCTCGAAGCCCGCTTTTCGTGCGCTGTTCTGGTGTACTGTCGTGCTCAATATGCTGGCCTTCATTTACCTTGCAAGCCCCTATGGGCAATCACTGGCAGGCACCTCATGGCTGAAACTTCTGCGGTAGTTCCAAAAGCCCAGCATTTTCGCATTGCCCGGCTGGGCGCGGCCGACGCGCCCAGCTACCGCGCATTGATGCTGCATGCCTACGCCGTGGCCGCGGATGCGTTCACGTCCACCGCGCAGGAGCGCGCGGCCGAGCCGCTGTCGTGGTGGCTGGCGCGCATTGCCGATCCCAGGGGCCTGAGTCACGTATTCGGTGCCTTCCTCGATGAGCAGCTGGTGGGCACGGTGACGGTGGAGTTCGCCGCCAAGCCCAAGACCCGTCACAAGGCGCATCTGATCGGCATGTTTGTCGCCCCGGCAGCACGCGGCTGCGGCCTGGGCCGAGGGCTGTTGCAGGCCGCCCTGGGCCTGATCGCCGAACGCCCGGGCATACGGGTGGTGACGCTGACGGTCACCGAAGGCAATGAACACGCCATTGCGTTGTACGAATCGCTAGGCTTCAAGCGCTTCGGTGTCGAGCCGCTGGCGATTGCAGTGCAGGACGGCTTCAAGGCCAAGGTGCATATGTGGCGGGAAATCCCGCCGGCGCCGGCGCTCGGCGGCGCGGCCTAAGCCACCGTCGCGGGTTGCTGCGCGACTGGCCGGCCCCCAGCCGCGGTGACGTGCACGGGCACCTCCAGTGCCGATTCCACCCGATTGCGCCCCGCTGCCTTGCCCCGGTACAGCGCTGCGTCCGCTTGCTGCATGGCTTCGGCCAGGGCCTGTGCACTGACAAACGGTTGGGACAACCCTATGGTGACGGTAACGCGCATCCTATGATGGCCGCCGGCAACTTCCACCGACTGGGCTTCGATGCCGGCGCGCAGACGCTCCGCCAGGCGCAAGCTGCCCGCTGCATCGCTGTCCAGGCAGATGGCCACAAACTCCTCGCCGCCCACCCGGCCTGTCAGGTCGCCGCGGCGCACCGCAGCGCGCAGCACTTGCGCGACATGCAGCAGCACGCTGTCCCCGGCCGCATGGCCGTAGGTGTCGTTGATGCGCTTGAAGTGGTCGACGTCGATCAGCAGCAAGAAAGCGGGGGCGGCATGGCGCGCATTGAAATGCAGTTGCAGGGCGTCGGCCAGGCCGCGGCGATTGAGCAGCTGCGTCATCGGGTCGCGCGCCGCCATGGCGCGCAGATCGTCGGTCAGGCGGCGCAGCACCAGCCAGATGATCGACGGCGGCAGCACGGTGCCCAGGGACGACATGTAGATATAGAACACCAGCTGGAAGCTGCTGTCCATCTGCAGTGCGTCCAGCCCGCCATGCACGATCTTCACGAACTTGATCGCGTTGAGCACGCAGATGCCGCCAATCAGCAGCGCGAAGAAAACCATCTCCCGGTGCAAATCCTTGGCAAAAGTGCGCACGCCGTAGATCACGGTGAGCGTCATGACCAGGAACAGCAGCGCCGACATGGCCGAGAGCATGGCGTAGCGCGCCACCGGCCCCAGGCCCCATTGCACCAGTGCCTGCGCGCCGACGTAGGCCAGCGAAAATGCCAGCAACGGCCGCCATACCGGCACGGCCTGCCCGAAAAAGCGCATTGCACCGAGCCAATAGACTATGGGCGCGGCCAGGGTGAGTGTGTGGTTGAGCACACTCACCGCGCTCCAGGCCGGTTGGCCTTCTGCCAATTGCAGCACATAGGCCAGGCCCAGCAGGAAGTTGCCCAGCGCAAACAGATCCATGCCCATCTTCTTGCCGTGCAGGCGCTTGCTGAACAGCAGGAACATCACCGTGAAGCACAGCAGGTGCGCGCACAGCATGCCGACAAGAATCGTTGCAACCATGGTGACGAGAAAGAAAATGAAAGAGGGCTGCGCGGCCGGGTCAACGCGCTGAACGGCGCAGTCTAATGATTTTCTGCCGCGCGCCGGCTGTTGAATGAACAAGCCGGCCCAAGAGTGTGGAGCCTGCGCCACGCTGGCGAGCGCGTCGAGCCCGCGGTCCCTGCCGCGTGGCCAGCCTGATTTGATCCTGCGCAAGGTTTTTGTGCGCCGCCAAGCACTCCGGGTAAACCCGTGGCAAAATACTTTGCATGCAAACTAACTCCCCGGTCAACGCCCCCGACGCGCCTGAGCATTCTCAGGCGCGTTCTCGGTTTGGGCTGCTGATCGGCAGCGTCTACCGGCAGTGGCGTCGCCAGGTGGACCTGAGCTTCAAGGACCTGGGTTTGTCGGATGCGACGCGCATCCCCTTGCTGGTGCTGTACGAGCAAGGTGGGCCGCTGCGGCAAAAGGACCTTGCCGATGCGTTGTATCTCGACAGCTCCTCGCTGGTGCGGGTGCTGGCGCAGCTGCGTGAAGCGCGACTGGTCGACTGGGATTGCGACCCGGCCGACCGGCGCACCAAGTGCATTGCGCTGACCGACAAGGGCCGCGAGACCGCGGCCTTGATTCTTGCCAAGAGCCTGGACATAGAGCGCACGCTGCTGGCCGATCTGTCCGAGCAGGAGCAGCAGGTGACGCGTGCCGTGCTGGTCAAGATTTCGCAGCGCTTCGCGTCGTTCTGACGCCAGCGGAATGCCAAGAACAAGGCCTGGGTTCTTCCCCTTTGCCAGGCCCGCAGAAGAAAAACGGTAGAAAAAATGAAATTGAAAGCATCGCCCTTTGCCTGGGTGAGTTTCGCGATGATCGTCGGCGTGATGGGCACGGCGCTGATCAGCCCGCTGTACGCGCTCTACAAGGAAGCCTGGGATCTGCAGGCCAGCGACATCTCGCGCATCTATGTGATCTACATGGGCGGCGCGCTGTGCACGCTGCTGTTTCTCGGGCGCCTGCCCGACCGCGTCGGCTTCCGCCCGGTGATGATGTTTGGCCTGGCAATGGCCATCATCGGCACCTTCATCAGCCTGATTGCCTGGGATGTGACCAGTCTGAGCGTGGGGCGCCTGATCGTCGGCGTGGCGTCAAGCATGGTGACCACCAGCGCCACGCTGGGCCTGGCCAAGCTGTCGCCGCCGGGCAATGTGCAGCGCGTGGCAATGATGAGCGGTTTTCTGATTGCCCTGGGTTTTGGCGTCGGCCCGCTGGTGGGCGGCGTGATCGGCCAATGGGCGCCTTACCCGCTGGTCACCACCTATGTGCCTACGCTGGTGCTGGCCGCGCTGGGCCTGGTCGCGCTGGCCAAGCTCGAGTTGCCGGACAACGCTTCTCCCAAGGACCAGCAGCCGCTGCAGTGGAGCGATGTGCTGCCCAAGCTGACCTGGCCCACGGGTGAAGCCTCCAAGGCTTTTGCCTTGACCAGCAGCCTGCCGTTCCTGGCGTTCGGTGTCTTCGGGCTGTACGCCGCGATGTCGCCGCTGTTTCTCGACAAGCTCGTGCCCTGGCACGGTCCGGCCGTGAGCGGCACGGCAATTGCATTGATCCTGCTGATGTCGGCCTGCACGCAGATTCTCGCCGGCCGCATGCCCACGCACTGGTGCGGTGCGCTGGGCCTGGTGGGCCTGGCCGTGAGCAATGCCTTGCTGATGATCAACCTCTGGGCCGGCTCGGCCACGCTGTTCGCGCTGGGCGTGCTGTTCACGGCCGCGGGCCACGGCATGAGCATGCTGGCAGGCATGAGCATGGTCAACCGCATTGCCACGCCGGCCAACCGTTCGGGCCTGCTGTCCACTTATCTGGTGATCGGCTACATCGGCAGCATGGTGCCGATGCTGGGCATTGGCTGGATTGCCGACAACTGGGGCATGGACGCGGCCGTGCGCATCTTCTGCGCGATTGTCATCGTGCTGGGCTCGACGGCCGCGGTGTTCTTCCAGCGCCACCCGCGCATGCAGCCCGCGCTGCTGCCTGCATGACCCAGCAGGCCCGGGTGCCGATGTGGCTGCTGGTGCTGGTCACGCTCAGCGGCACCATGGCAATGCACATCTTCGTGCCGGCCTTGCCCGTGGCCGGCGCGGCGCTGGGTGCGTCGCCGGCCAGCATGCAGCAGACCATCACGCTGTATGTGATCGGGCTGGCGGCGGGGCAGCTGATCTACGGACCGGTGTCCGACGCCCTGGGCCGGCGCCCGGCGCTGCTGCTGGGACTGTCGATTTATTTCAGCGCCGGCATGATGGCCTTGTTCGCGCCCACGCTCGAATGGCTGGTGACGGCGCGGCTGCTGCAGGCGCTGGGCGGCGCCGCAGGCATTGCGCTGGGGCGGGCCATCGTGCGCGACACCGCCCATCCCGCGCGCGTGACCAAGGACCTGGCGCTGCTCAATTTGCTGACCCTGGTCGGGCCGGGCCTGTCGCCGATTGTCGGCGCCTACCTTGCCGATCATTTCGGCTGGCGCGCCATCTATGTTTTTCTGGTGTTGATCGGCAGCGCAATGCTGCTGTTCACCTACCGCCTGCTGCCAGAAACCAATCGGCAGCTGCGCGCGCTCAAGGTGGGCACGATCGCGCGCGATTACCGCCAACTCGTCACCCACCCGGGCTTTGCGGGCTACATGCTGGGCGGTGCCTGCATCACTTCCGCGCTCTATCCCTACCTTGCCTCGGTGCCCTATATCGTGCACGGCCAGATGGGCCTGCCGATCAGCGCCATTGGCTGGTTCGCGGCCAGCACCATCGTCGGCGCGAGCCTGGGCACGTTTCTCACGCGCCGGCTGTCGGGGCGCTGGCCGGCCGATGTCTTTCTGGCAGTGGGCGCAGGCCTGGGGCTGCTCATGGCGGCGACGCTGCTGGGCTTTCACCTGCTGGGCTGGCTCACGCCCGGCTGGCTGCTGGCGATCACCATCACCATGACGTTTGGCGCGGGCTTTGCCAGTCCCGCCGCCCTGGGCTGCGCACTGTCGGCCGTGCCGTCGCTGGTCGGCTCGGGCGCGGGGCTGTATGGCTTTGGCCAGATGGCGATGGGCGCGCTGGGGACGCTGCTGGTAGGCCATGGCGACGACCCGGTGGTCTCCTGCGCGGTGACCCAGATCTGCATCACGGCGCTGGCGCTGGCAAGCTTTCGCTTTGCCCATGCGTACAGTGCCTATTCCAGGCGCTAGTGGCCAGGCCGGGGCTCCCGGCAGACCTGACATGAGCGCCCGCATGGCGCGCAAAGGGGGCGGCTGGCACTTGTCCTACGCAATTAATAGAATTAAGCTATTGATTGTAAAAAAACAATAGCTAAAATTTGGTTTGTTCCGGGCGGGTGATTTCCACACAGTCCTTGCGCGGCCCTGGTGGATCAAACCAAGGCGGTTTGGGCTTGTGACGATTGGCCCTGTGCCGACAACGATCTGGGCCGTGGAGCTCGCAGCGTCGCTGACGGTTTTGCCGTTGTTGCCGATGCCAGGGCGCGGGAACGCTTACTGGCGGCGCAATGGCTGACTTCCTGAAAGCGGCAGCTTTGTGCACCGCAGGCCAGACCTCGCACTTTGTGTTCGTGGTAGCAAAGTGTGATTTAAAAGGTCGGTCCATTCCTGTGGTGGGCCGACCTTTCTTTTTTGATTTCTTGCGCCTGGCCCGGTGGCTGGGCGCGTTGGAGGCCGGATGGATGCGCTGACTTTCATTGCCGAGATGATCAAGGCCTTGGCCTGGCCGCTGGCTGCCGTGGCGATTGCACTGATCTTTCGCCAGCAACTGCGCGCGCTGCTGACGCGCATGAGCAAGGGCAGGCTGGGGCCTGCCGAATTCGAATTCCAGTTCGAGCAGGAGTTGAAGGTGCTGGCCGCGCAGACGTCAGGCCCCAAAGATGCGGCCGTCGCCATCGGCGCCGCGGTGATGCCGTCAGCCGGTACGGGGCGCCAGGCCATTCTTGGCGCCTGGCGCAATCTGCAGCACCGCGCCCAGGCCGGCATGCATTCGCTGGCTGCCTGCGATGTCGCACTCTACCGGCGCTTGCGCAGTCTGAGCGAGCAGGCAAGTCTGTGCCTGGATTTCAACCCCTCGCCGCAATCCGTCGGTGTCTATGTGCAGCTGGCGCGCGGTCTGCAGGCACGCATGGAGCAGGCATCCGCCCACCGCGGCCCTGCCGGGTGACGCAGGCTGCGGCGCGCCCGGCACTCAAGGCGTGCCGCTGGTTGGCGGCCTGTGCAGCTCGGGCCACAGCCGCGCGACCACCGTGCGCTCGCCCGAATACGCATAGCAGCTGTCGACCTTGGCCAGGCGCTGGGCGGCGTTTTGCGGCTGGTTGATGGTCGCCAGCCGCATGGGTGCCAGTCCCTGGTAGGCGGTGGTGGCCAGCGGGCCCAGCAGTTCGACGATGTGGGTGCACGAACGCTCACCCTGGAGCAGGCTGCGCACGTTCTTGTTCCAGCCGCCGGTCATCTGCAGACCTATCAGCGGCGAGAGCGTGGACTCCGCGCCGGGGCAGATATCAAACGGCGTGGCCTGCATCTGCGCGCGGGCATCGCGCACCCACATGTCCTGGTCAAAAACCAGCGTGACCGTGATGTCGTGCAGCGTGTCGCCCGGCGGCGAATCCACTTCCGACAGCTGGCGGCGAAACGCCACGGTCTTGCGATCAATCAGCCGGCCCTCGACTTCGAACAGCCCGTCTTCACGGTGGTAGAAACGCAGATCGATCTGGCGGTGGTGGTGCTCTTTTCGCGGGACGGTGGGGACGCTCATGGTTCTTGGGATCGTGAGAAGACAGTGGGAGGGCGGGTATCAGCTGCCTTGGCGCACCGGCGCCCAGGCAAACGCGCCGGGCTCGGCGGCGCGCACCGCGCCCGAAGCCAGCAGCGCGGCGCGCTCCGCCTGCGGCACGCCCGCGGCGGCCAACACCTCGATGGTATGCTGCCCCAGCTCGGCCGGCGGCAGAGTCTGGATGTCGCCGCCATGTCCAGCCATGCGCGGAAACTCGGGCGCCTCGAATGACAGCCCGCGGTAGGCAATGGCGCGCAGCTTGCCCGGCTGGTGCGCATGTTCGGCTTCGAGCACGCGCTCTAGCGGCAGCACTTCGGTGCAGCCCACGCCTGCGGCCTTGAGCCGGGGTACCACTTCGTTGAAGCTGCGCGCGGCAATGGCCGACTTGACCATGGCTTCGACCTCTTCGCGTGCTTTCTTGCGCATGCGCAGCGTGGCAAGGGCCGGCTCGGCGCCCTGGGGCAGCTGCATGGCTTCGCAGAACTTGAGCCAGTGGCCGTCGGTGAGCATCAGCAGATAGATCCAGCGCTGGTCCGCAGTGAGATAGGCGCCATAACCGGGCATGCTGAATTCGCCGTGCGGCTCGCGCTCGGCGCGGCCCAGCAGCTGGGTCTTGAGCTGCACACCCACCAGGTCGCGCGCGGCAACATGCAGGCCGGTCTCATAGAGACCGATTCCCACGGGCTCGGGCGGGGCCTTGTCCCTGGCCTGCTGCAGCATCGACGCAAGAACGCCTATCACCGCATAGGCGCCCGCGAACTGGTCGTGGTAGGAAGGCCCCAGGCGGCTGGGTCGGCCATCAATGCGATTGCCTTCCATCACGCCGGTCGCGGCTTCGGCCACGGGATTGGACGCGAGGTCATCGGCCTGAGGGCCAGCTGCATAGCCGCTGATATGGCAGTAGACCAGCTGCGGGTTGATGCGCGCGCAGTCCTCGCGCGTCACGCCCAGCTTGCGCGCGGCCTTGGGCGCGAGGTTGTGCACCAGCGCATCGGCGTGGGCCAGCAGCGCGCGCAGCGCTTCGCGGCCTTCGGCCTGGCTCAGGTCTATGCACGCGCTTTTCTTGCCATGGCTGTAGGCAATGAAAGTGCCGCTGGGCCCGCCGCGCACCAGCGCCCGCGTCGGATCGCCCGCAGGCGGCTCGACCTTGATCACCTCGGCGCCCAACTGCGAAAGGATGTGGGTGGCAAACGGCGCGGCCAGCATGGTGCCGAGTTCGATCACGCGCTTGCCTTGGAGGGGGGGACTGGACATGTGGAATGCTCCTGAAGGGTCTATGAAGGGGTTTTCTGGGTCGGATAATGCATTGTATAAATAATTGCACAGCATCATGGGAATTTTCGGTAAGGCACTTGTTGCCCTTGAAATCGCATGCAAGCCATTGATGCCAATTAAAGACTGCTTTGTACGGCGCTTGCCTTCGAGGGCTGTTGCTGGATGAAAACCCTAGGATTTTTTTGCCTGACAGTTTATACAATGCATTATCGAGCCGCCGAGTTCCTTTCCTTTTTTGGAGGTTTTCACCATGCGCAGAAGAACTTTCCTCTCCACCAGCGCGCTGAGCGCGTGCGCTGCCTCGCCCTTGCTGGCGCAGGCGCAGACGCAGGCGTCGCCGGGCATAGACCTGGCAAGCAAGACCGTCACGGTGGGAGCGTTCACTCCGGTGACGGGGCCGGTGCCGTTCTATGCCATCCTCACGCATGCCGCCGAGGCCTGTTTCAAGTGGGCCAACGAGACCAACGCGCTCAATGGCTGGAAGATCAAGTTCGTCACCTATGACGACGGCTACGAGCCGGCGCGCAGCGTGGCCGTGACGCGGCGCATGGTGGAGGAGGACAAGATCTTCGCGCTGGCCGCACCCGTGGGCACGGCGCAATCGGTGGCGGTGCTGCCCTATGCCAAGGAGATCGGGCTGCCGGTCATAGGGCCGATTGGCGGTGCGACGGCGCTGTTTTCCGAGCGCCTGGTGTTTCCGTTGCTGCCCGACTACGGCTGGTCGGCGGCGTCCAATCTGGACTACGCGCTCACCGATCTCAAGGCCAGTCGCGTCGCGCTGCTGTGGGAAAACGACGAGCTGGGCCGCTCCGGCAAGCGCGGCTTCGATCTGCACCTGGGCGGGCTCAAGAAGGATGCGGCGGAGTCGATTCCATTTGAAGTGCGCAATACCGACTTCACGCCGCATGTGCGCCGCCTGGCCAAGGCCAAGGCCGATGTGGTGATTGTCTTCGGCTCGAACGCCAATTTGACGGCCGCGCTCAAGGCCGCCGACCGCATAGGCTACGCAGCCAAGTGGATGGCGCCGTTTTTCACCGCGGACCCGACCACGCGCAAGCTTGCCGGCGATCTGCTCAACGGCGTGTACTTTTCCTCGTGGCTGATGCCGGTGTCGGCCGACGACCCCGACATCAAGGCCTACCGCGACAACGTAGGCAAGCTTTATCCGGGCGATCCCGTGGGCGTGTTCGGCCTCAACGGCTGGAGCAACGCGGCGCTGTTCGTCAAGGGCTTCAAGGCGCTGCTTGAAAGCGGCAAGCCGCTGACGCGCGCCAGCCTGGTCGATGTGATGGAAACCTTGAAGGACCAGAACATAGGCGGCGCGCGCAAGGTGACGTTCATGGCCAACGACCACCGCGGTGCGCGCCAGGAAGGGATCATCCAGGCCGCGCCCGATGGCAGCTTCAAGCTGGTGCGCGATTTCCGCCCTTATCCCGCAGCGGTGTTTGACGCCAAGATTTCCTGAAAGCGCGCGCAATGACTGATTCGTACGAAAGCTGGGTGGGGCGTGAGGAAGTCGGCGAGGCGCTGATCGCGCCCGACGCCGTGCAGGCCATGGCCGCGACGCTTGACTGGGAGCAGGCGCCGCGCCAAGGCCAGGCGCTGCCGCCGGGCTGGCAGTGGATGTTCTTCAACCCCAAGGTGAGGCGCAGCGGCCTGGGGCCCGACGGCCATCCCGCGCGCGGCGGCTTCCTGCCACCGATCGCGCTGCCGCGGCGCATGTGGGCCGGCAGCCGCATACGCTATCTCGCCGATCTGCAGGTGGGCTCCCGGGCAACACGCAGCAGCCGCATTCTCAAGGTGGAAAACAAGGTCGGCAAGCGCGGCGCACTGTGGTTTGTCACGGTGGAGCACCGCATTGCCAGCGAGGGCCAGCTGTGCAGCGTCGAGGAGCAGGACATTGTCTACCGCGATGCGCCGCCAGCGGGCGCGCCGGCGCCCAAGCCCCAAGCCTATGACGCTGCGGCCGCCTGGGGCCAGGAGGTGCAGCCCGATACCACGCTGCTGTTTCGCTACTCGGCGCTGACCTTCAACGGCCACCGCATCCATTACGACCAGGCCTATGCGCGCGCCGAGGAGGGCTATCCCGATCTCGTGGTCCACGGCCCGCTGACGGCAACGCTGCTGCAGCAGCTGGCTGTGGCACAGGGCCAGGGCCGCTTGCTGGCGGGCTTTGACTTTCGCGGCGTGAGCCCGCTGTTTGCCGGGCGGGCGTTTCGCCTTGAAGGCCGGCAGGAAAGCGATGGCTCGCTGGCGCTTTGGGCGCGCGGCCCCGACGGGGAACTGGCGATGTCGGCCACGGCGACATGGCGTTGAACGATCAGCAACAACCAAGGATTGAGGCACTTTATGGCACAGCACATGAGCGGTCCCGCGGACCTGCAGGGACAGGTGGCGTTGATCACCGGCGGCGCGGGCGGAATGGGGCGGGCGATCTCGGCGGCCTTTCGCAAGGCCGGCGCGACGGTGATCGCCACCGACCGCGCCGAGCACGAGGACCTGGGCACGGGCATCGAATACCAGCGCTATGACGTGACTTCGCGCGCCGACACCGACCGCGTGATCGATGGCGTGCTTGCACGCCACGGGCGCATCGACATCCTGGTGCTGTGCGCCGGCATCATTGCGCGCACGCCGCTGGGCGACAGCACGGACGAGGAGTGGGACGCGATCATGCAGGTCAACGTGCGCGGCGTGGTCAATCCCACGCGCAAGCTGTTTGGGCTGATGTGCGACCAGGGCTACGGCAAGATCCTCGCCGCGGGCTCGATTGCCGCGAAGAACGGCGGCGTGGCCTCGGGCCCGGCCTATGTGGCTTCCAAGGCCGCCGTGCACGGCATGCTGCGCTGGATCGCCAAGGCCGGCGCGCCGCACGGCGTCTACGCCAACACCCTGGCCCCGGGCCCGGTCGAGACGGCGATGTGGGCCAATGTCACGGGCGCGGCCGCGCCCTCGGCCAACAGCACGGTGCCGCTGGGGCGCTACGGCAACGCCGAGGACATTGCCCAGGCCGCGCTGTTCCTGTGTTCGCCGGCATCGAACTGGATCACGGGCACCTCGCTGGACATCAGCGGCGGCATGTGGATGAATTGAAATGAAGCACCCCCTGAGCCACTTACGCCGGAGGGCCGGCCCCGGCTTCCCCCTCTCAACCTTCGGTGGAGGGGGGCGCCCGGCGAAGGGACGGCAGCCTCGCTGCGGGGCGGCCCTTGCTCGCTGCCCCCATGCTGGGACACGCCAGTTTCATAGTTTGTGCATGGCGCATAGCGCGTTGGAGAACTGAAATGACCGAAACAAACCCTGCGGTACTTGGCTTTGTCGGCCTGGGCGTGATGGGCGGCCCCATGTGCCGCAACATGGCGCTCAAGCATGCAGGCGAGGTGCTGGCTTTTGACACCCAGGACGCGGCGTTCGAGGCCGTGGCCGAAACCAAGGCGCGGCGCGTGGCCTCGCTGGCCGAGCTGGCCGCGCAGGCCGATGTGGTGTTTCTCTCGCTGCCCGCGGGCCCGGCCGTCGAGGCCGTGTGCCTGGGCGCGCAGGGTCTGACGTCGGGGGCGCGCAAGCCCGCGGTGATTGTCGATCTGAGCACCACGACCGTGGCCTCGGCGCGCAATGTGGCCCGGCGGCTGGCGGCGCTGGACGTGCAGTTTGCCGATGCGCCGGTGGCGCGCACGCGCGAAGCCGCGCAGCGCGGCGAGCTGAGCATCATGGTCGGCGCGCCGCCGGCACTGTTCGAGCGCATTGCCCCCTGGCTGGGCTATATCGCCTCGGATGTGACGCTGTGCGGCGGCGTGGGCTGCGGCCAGGTGGTCAAGCTGGTGAACAACGCGCTGGTGTTCGAGCACACCCTGGCGCTGGCCGAGATGATGGTGCTGGGCGAGCGCGCGGGCGTGGAGCCGGCCACGCTGCTGGACGCGGTGTCCAAGGGCTCGGGCGACAGCTTCGTGCTGCGCAACCACGGCCGCAAGGCCATGCTGCCGCGGCTGTTTCCCGACAAGTCGTTCTCGCCCGAGTATGTGCTCAAGGACATTGCCTGCGTGCTCGAGCTGGCCGAGGAAGTGGGCGTGGCCGCGCGCGTGACGCAGCTCGCTCAGCGCTGCTACGCGGCCACGGCCGAGGCGGGGTTTTCGGGGCGCTACTTTCCCGCGGTCATCGAGGTCATAGACCGCAACCTGGCCGTTGCGGCCAAGGAGTAAACCATGGCGGACGTTCTGGGCCTGGTCTGGGCCGGCATCATCAGCGGCTGCCTGTATGCGATGGGCGCCATAGGCATCGTGCTGATCTACAAGAGTTCCATGGTCGTGAACTTTGCCCACGGCAATCTCGCCGGCCTGGCGGCATTCCTGGTGTTCGGCTTCACCGCCGGAACGCTGGGCAACATGGCCTGGGGCGCGGCAGTGGTGCTGTCGCTGGCCATCATGGTGGCGGCCATGGCGCTGACCTATCTGGTGATCTCGCCGCTGGTGTTCAAGTCGGATCTGACCAGCACCATCTCCACGCTGGGCGTGGGACTGGTGGTGCAGGGCCTGACGCAGATGGTCTTCGGGCCCGACGTGGTGTCGCTCGATCTGCCGCTGCCCGCCTGGCGCGTGGACCTGGGCGGGCTGCGCATCTCGGCCTACGACCTCACGGTGCTGGGTGTGACGGCGCTGGTGATTGGCGCGCTCTACCTGCTGATCGAGCGCACGCGCGTGGGCATTGCGTTTCGCGCGGTCTCGGCCAATCCGTTTGCCAGCCGCGTCTGCGGCCTCAGCCTGCGCCGCGTGCACCTGTTCTCCTGGATCGTCGCCGGCGTGCTGGGCCTGATTGCCTCGCTGCTGATCGTGCCGACGACGTTTCTGTCGTCGACCAGCGTCTCGTCCTTCATGCTGCAGGCGTTTGCCGCGGCCGTGGTCGGCGGCTTCACCAGCCTGCCGGGCGCGGTGATAGGCGGCATCTTTGTCGGCGTGCTGATGAATCTGCTGTCGTTCTATGTCGCGGCGGAATTCACCAATACCTACATGCTGGCCATCATCTTGCTGGTGCTCAATCTCTTTCCCAAAGGCGTGCTTGCCGTCCGAGGAGGTGCCCGTGTCTGAATCCGCAACCATTGCCGCTCCACTGGAGCGCTCGGCCTCGGGCCTGGCGCTGCCACGCAACCTGTCCTGGCCGGCGCTGCTCATTGCGCTTGCCCTGGTCGTGCTGCCGCTGGTCGCCGGCGGCTACTGGGTGTTCACGCTGGGCATCTGCTTTGCCAATGCCATTGCCATTCTGGGCGTGAGCTTCCTGGTGCGCTACGGCGGCGAAGTGTCCATAGGCCATGGCGTGTTTGCCGCTGCCGGCGCCTATGTGGTCGCGCTGGCCGAGAAGTACCTGGGGCTGTCGGTGCTGCTGAGCCTGCCGCTCGCGGCGCTGACCGGCGCATTGCTGGGCATGCTGTTTGCCTATCCCTCGCGCAACATCTCGGGCATTTATCTGGCGGTGGCGACCATGGCGCTGGCGCTGGCCCTGCCCGAAGTGCTGCTGTATTTCTCGGGCGTCACCGGCGGCTATGAGGGGCTGTATGTGAAGCGCGACGCGCTGCCCGGAGTCCCGCGCGAACTGCAGCGCTACTACCTGCCGCTGGCCGGGCTGGTCGCCGTGGTGCTGCTGCTGCGGCATTTCCGCGGCTCGCGCCAGGCCATGGCGCTGCTGCTGATTCGCACCTCGGCGCCGGCCGCCGAATCGTTTGGCGTGCGCCGCAGCTGGGCGCGCCTGGCCTGCATGGCGCTGAGCGCAATGATTGCGGCCGTGGGCGGCGCCTTGCTGTCGTTCAGCTCGACCACGGTCTCGCCCAACAGCTTCACGCTCTGGACTTCGATCTTTTTGCTGGTCGGCTCGGTGGTCAGCCTGTACTCGCTGTCGCTGATCGGCAGCCTGGTCGGCGGGCTGTTTCTCACGCTGGTGCCGCTGCTGCTTGCGGGCGCGGGCAACTGGGTGCCGATTCTCTACGGGGGCGCGCTGCTGGCGGTGGTGCTGGGCGCCAATGCCCTGCCCGCGGCCTGGCGCAAGCGCCTGGGGGGAGGCCAGTCATGAGCACCCTTCAATTGCAGGCCGCGGCCATGCCGCTGGGCGCTGCGGCGGTGCCTGGCGTGCGTTCCGACGCGTTGAGCGTCGAGTCGCTGTCGCTGTCGTTTGGCGGCAACCACGTGCTGCAGGACATCAGCCTGCGTTTCGAGCCCGGCCACATCACCGGGCTGATAGGCCCCAACGGCGCGGGCAAGACCAGCTTCTTCAACTGCCTCACGGGCCTGTATTCGCCGCAGGTCGGCAGGATTTCGCTGGGCACCCAGCGCCTTGAAGGCGTGCCGCCCACGGGGCGCGCGGCCCTGGGCTTTTCGCGCAGCTTCCAGCATGTGGCGCTGTGCCCCGAGCTGACGGTGGTGGAAAACGTGATGATAGGCCTGGACCGGCAGTCGCGCGCCGGCTGGCTCGATGCCTTCTTGCCATTTGCTTCGGGCCGCGCCGAGCGTGCCGCCCACCGTGCGCTGGCGCTGGCCGCGCTGCGCCGCCTGGGCATTGAAGCCGTGGCCGAGGCGTTGCCGGCCGAGCTGCCGCCCGGCGTGCTGCGCCTGGCCGAGATTGCGCGTGCCATAGCCGGAAAGCCGCGCGTGCTGCTGCTTGACGAGCCGGCCGCGGGCCTGAATTCGGTCGAGACCCATGACCTGTCAAACGCGCTGAAGAAACTGCGCGCCAGCGATCTGGTGCTGGTCGTGGTCGAGCACGACATGGACTTGATCATGGAAGTCTGCGACGCCATCCATGTGCTCAATGTCGGCCGGCTGCTGGCTTCGGGCACGCCCGAACAGGTGCGCGCCAATCCCGACGTGGTCAAGGTCTACCTGGGAGACGACGATGAATGAGGGCGCAACAGAACTGCTGCGTGTCGAGGAGCTGTCGGTGCGCTATGGCGCCGGGCCGGTGGTGCATGGCGTGTCGCTGGCGCTGCAGGCCGGCACGGTGGCCGCGCTGCTGGGCGCCAACGGCGCCGGCAAGTCAAGCACGCTCAAGGCAATTGCCGGGCTGGAGCCCGCGCAGGGGCGGGTGATCTTCGACGGCCAGGATGTGTCGGCACTGGGCACGGCCCAGCGCTTTCGCGCCGGCATCGTCTATGTGCCCGAAGGCCGGGCCATTGTCACCGATCTGAGCGTCGCGGAGAACCTGACGCTGGGCGCGTATTTCGTCGATGCCGCCACGCGCGCCAAGCGCCAGCGCATGGTGCTGGATTTCTTTCCCGAGATCGCCAACCGCCTCAAGGCGCCTGCGGGACTGCTCAGCGGCGGCGAGCAGCAGATGCTGGCGATAGGCCGCGGCCTGATGTCGGCGCCGCGCCTGCTGCTGCTGGACGAACCCTCTTTGGGCCTGGCGCCGCTGCTGGTGGCGCGCGTCTACGAGCGCCTGGCGGCAATCCAGCAGGAGCAAAAGCTCACCGCCTTGCTGGTCGAGCAGAGCTTTCACGCCGCGGCCAAGCTTGCGCGCCATGCCTGGGTGATGCGCCATGGGCATGTGGTCGGGGAGCTGGACGCCTCGGCGCTGCGCAGCCGCGAAGGACGGTTGCGGGCCATTGATGCTTATTTGGGGGCGCGGCAGGAGGAAATTCCTGCGGCCGTTGCGGCGAATTGAGCTGCTGTGCAAGTGATCTCTTTCACGGTGGGCTGCTTCAACTGCCAATGTTGCCTTGCTTGCAGAGGCCGGGTCTCGGCCCGTCCCCGGTTCTTCCTGAGCCTGCCTCGCCGGCCGCGTCGAGGGATCGAAGGATGAACGGCCGGCCCGCAAAAACAATGGAGACCATCAAAGATGAAACAGCTGAAACTTCAAGGAAAAGTCCTGGCCACCGGACTGGCCTTTCCCGAGGGCCCGGTGGCCATGCCCGACGGCAGCGTGCTGGTGGTTGAAATCCAGGGCGGCGCGCTGCTGCGGGTGGGGCCCGACGGCAGCAAGCAGCGCGTGGCCCAGCTCGGCGGCGGGCCCAATGGGGCGGCGCTGGGGCCCGATGGGCATTGCTATGTGTGCAACAACGGCGGCTTCAGCTGGCGCACCGATGAGGGCTTCACGCGGCCCACGGGACCGTCGGCCGACTATGACGGCGGGGCGATACAGCGCGTGAACCTGGCCACGGGCGCGGTCGAGAACCTCTATACGCAGTGCGAGGGCATTCCCCTGCACGGCCCCAACGACCTGGTGTTCGATGGCGCGGGCGGCTTGTGGTTCACCGACTTCGGCAAGACCTATGAGGACCGCATGTTGCGCGGTGCGATCTATTACGCGCGCACCGACAGGCATGAGATCCGCCGCGTCGCGCACCCGGTGCTCACGCCCAATGGCATAGGCCTGTCGCCCGACGGACAGACGCTGTATATGAGCGAGACCGAGACCAGCCGGCTGTGGTCCTATCCCGTCACCGGTCGGGGCCAGCTGGGCATCGCGCCCTGGCCTTCGCCCAATGGCGGGCGGCTGGTGCATGGGCTGCCGGGCTACCAGCGCTTTGACTCGATGGCGCTGGAAGAGGGCGGCAACATCTGCGTGGCGACGCTGGTCCACGGCGGCATCAGCGTGTTTTCGCCCGACGGTGAACTGCTGGAGTTTCATGCCGCCCCCGAAGGCTACTGCACCAACATCTGCTTTGGCGGGCCGGGCCGGCGCACCGCTTTCATCACCCTGTCTGGCTACGGCCAGCTGTTTGCCGCCGAATGGCCGCGCCCGGGCCTGGCCCTGGCCGGCTGATGTTTCCATCCCGTTTCAAGGAGTCGCCCATGATCACCCGTCGATTTGCGCTGCATGCCGTGGCGATTGCCGCCGGCCTGACGGCCGCCGCCGCGCCGGCCCTGGCCCAGCAGGCCTGGCCCGAACGCCCGATACGCATCATCGTGCCGTATGCAGCCGGGCAGGGCGCCGATGTGCTCACCCGCCTGGTCGCGCAGGATCTGCAAAAGACGCTGGGCCAGCCCATCGTTGTCGAGAACCGCGCGGGCGCAGGCGGCAATATCGGCAGCGCGGCCGTGGCCAAGGCGCCCGCCGACGGCTATACCTTCCTGCTGGGAACCAACGCGACCAACGCCGCCAACGAATTTCTCTACACCGGCCTGGGCTTCAACCCGGCGCGCGATTTCGAGTCGGTGGCAATGATAGGCCTGCTGCCCATGGTGATCAGCACCACGCAGGCCGATCTCAAGACCAATGGCATTGCCGACCTGATTGCGCGCGCCAGGGCCAGGCCCGACACGCTCAACGTGGGCCTGCCCAGCACCACCGCCCAGGTGGTGTTTGCGCAGTTCGTGCAGCAGGCCGGCGCGCCGCTGTTTGCCGTCAAGTACAAGGCTTCGGGCCAGGCCATGACCGATGTGCTGGGCGGGCAGATTCCGCTGGTCATCGACACCGTCACCGCGTCGCGCGCCCACATTGCCTCGGGCAAGCTGCGCGCGCTGGGAATCACCTCGCTCAAGGCCAGCGACATGTTGCCGGGCGTGCTGCCGGTCTCCGAACAGGGCGTCGCGGGCTTTGACGTCGTGGCCTGGGATGCGTTTTTCGCGCCCCGGGGCACGCCCGCGGACATCGTGAAGAAGTTCAGCGACCACCTGCAGCAGGCGCTGGCCCAGGCCGACACGCGCCGGCGCATGATGGACATCGGCGTCGAGCCGTTGTTCATGGGGCCGCGCGAGCTTGATGCCTTTGTCAGGCAGGAGCGCAGCAAGTGGGGCGCAATCATCCAGTCCGCAGGCATACGCACGGAGTGAGGGGTTTCCCTATACTCCTGTTCTTGAACACAATGCATAATGCATTATCCAGTTGTTGAATGTGAGACAGCAAAGGGCACCACCCCAAAGGCATGCGAAGTAAAGTCAAATGCACTGAAGGCGTTGCAAGCCTTCTGTAGCCAGGCGAAAGCAGACGGGATAATTTTTAAGGAGAGCAGCAGTGCCGAACGGACAGCCCTTGATCGGGAATTCTTGACTTGAAGCAGTCAGCATTTAGCACTGCTATTTTTAACCGCATAAAGAATGCATTCTGCATTTTATTGTACCTAGGAGCGCCAGATGAGCACAGTGATCGCCAACCCTTCCGCCACTTCCGCCGCACCCGCCGGCGCGGCCCAGCAATCCGATGTCGGCAACAAGCCTGCCGAAGGCGTGATCACCGACGCGGCGATTGCCGCGGCGCGCGACATGATCGGTCTGCATCTGCGCCCCGAAGGCCCTTACCTGCAGGATGCAACCACCGACACCCTGCGCAACTGGTGCAACGGCATCGGCGACTTGAACCCGCTGTACCGCGACGTCGGCTACGGCCCGGGCACGCGCTACGGCACCATGGTGGCCCACCCCATGTTTCCCATGGCCTTCGGCTGGCTGGGCCGCACCCGCTGGGGTCTGCCGGGCGTGCATGGCTTTTATGCCGGCAATGACTGGGAGCTGTTTCGCCATGTGCGTCCCGGCGACCGCATCAGCGCGATCGAGCGCGTGGTGGGTGTCGACGTGAAGGAAAGCCAGTTCTCGGGCCGCCTGGTGCTGCAGTATGTCGAAGCCTGCTACTACAACCAGCGCAGCGAGCTGGTCGCGCGCGCGCTGGGCACCTGCACGCGCCATGAACGCAAGGCCGCGCGCGACACCGGCAAGTACAAGGAAATCGAGCAGTACCAGTACAGCAACGAGGAGCACGACCGCATTGACCAGATCGTGCTGGACGAGCCCAAGGCCATTCGCGGCGCGAACGTGCGCTACTGGGAAGAGGTGCAGGAAGGCGAGGAGCTGCCGACGATTGCGCGCGGGCCGCTGTCCCTCATGGACACCATGGGCTTTCTCGTGGGCTGCGGCCGTGGGCACACGCATGGCGTGGTGCTGCAGGCGGCCGTGAAGCACCCGGGGCATTTCTTCCGCAATCCCGAAGCCGGTGGTGGCGTCGAGTACACCGGCATCGGCCACCACCGTGAATCGGTGGCCAAGGAAGTCGGCGTGCCCGGCACCTATGACTACGGCCCACAGCGTTCGTCGTGGATGTGCTCCATGGTCACCAACTGGATGGGCGACGCGGGCGTGCTCAAGCGCGTGCGCACCGAGATGCGGCGCTTCAACATCGTCGGCGACACCACGTTCTGCAAGGGCAAGGTGGTGCGCAAGTACGTCAAGGACAACATCGGCCTGGTCGACATCGAGATCGCGGCCGTGAACCAGCGCGGCGAAGTCACCACGCCCGGCATTGCCACGGTGGCCCTGCCTTCGCGCGATGTCAAGCGTCCGGCGTTCATCGATGGCGCCAGCGTCGATCTCGAACTGCCGGTGGTGCGCTGAACGCGCCGTCGATCCGTCGCTTGGCCGGCTCGGGGCGGGCGCTTGTCCCGAGCCGGCATTGCATTCCGTGTACCCGCCCTGGAGAAAAGGGGAGCCCATGCCCTCTGTAGACAACCAACCCCTAGCGGGCTGTCGGGTGATCGAGCGCTCGCGCTCGGTGGCCGCGGCCTATGCCGGCAAGCTGCTGGCCGCGATGGGCGCGCGCGTCGTGCTGCTCGAGCCCGAAGAGGGCTCGGCGCTGCGCCGTGCGCCGCCCTGGCTGGAAGGCTCGCAGGAAAGCGCGCTGTTTGCGTATCTGAGCGTGGGCAAGCGCAGCAGCGTCTGCGATCTGCGCACGCCGCAAGGCCAGGCCGACTTTGTGCTGGAGTTGGGCGAAGCCGATATCTTCATTGACGACACGCCGCTGGACGAGCGCCAGGCCTGCGGGCTGGAGCCCGAATCGCTGGCACGGCGCTTTCCCGAACTGGTGCATGTGAGCGTGCTGCCATTTGGCGCCAGCGGCCCCAAGGCCCGCTGGAATGCCGAGGAAGTGAACCTGCTGCATGCCGGTGGCGAAGGCTATCTGCTGCCCAACGGGCTGTCCAACGAGCTTTTTCCCGATCGTCCACCGCTGAAGATCTACGGTCATTTTTCTGAATATCAGGGCGGCAGCTCGGCGGCGATGTGCGCGCTTGCCGCCTGGTGGGCCGTGCCCGCCGAGGGCGGGCAATACGTCGACGTCTCGGTGCAGGACGCGGTGCTGGCCGTAGGCGCGTTTGCACTGCAGCGCCTGGGCGACGGCTCGCTCGAGCACCGCACGACGCGCAGCTTTCGCTACGGCGGGGTGTTTCGCACGCTGGACGGCTATCTCGAACTGCTGACGCTGGAAGACCGGCAGTGGCTGGGCCTGGTCGAGCTGCTGGGCCGGCCGGCGTGGGCTTGCGAGCCGGCGCTGGCCGATCCGCTGGAGCGCAGCCGGCGCGGCGACGCCATCAACCAGCATATCCGCGACTGGATGGCGCGCCACCCGACCGAGCATATCGTCGCGCGTGCCCAGCAGCTGGGCGTTCCCGCAGCCAAGTACCGCACGCCCGAAGAGGTGGTGCGGGGCGAGCAGGAGAGGGCGCGCGGACTGTTCGGCCCGGCAACGCTGGCCAGCGGGCGCGAAGTCGAGGTACTGGTGGCGCCTTTCCAGTTCCGCTGCACGCCGCTGCTGCGCGGTGGCGCCGTGCCCGCCTTGAATGAGATGTCCCGGGAGACCACCGCATGAAGCCCTTGCGATCGCCCTTGGCCGGCATACGCGTTGCGGATTTCACCATCCACGCGGCCGGCCCGTTCTGCACCCATCTGCTGTCGCAGATGGGCGCCGAGTGCATCAAGATAGAAAGCCGCACCCGGCCCGATGCGTTTCGCAAGCCGCATGCGGTCTACGGCCGCATGCAGGCCGCGACCTTTGATCAGGTGTCGGCCAACAAGCTGTCGGTGCGGCTGAACCTCAAGCTGCCCGAAGCCGTGGCGCTGGCCAAGCGCCTGGTCGCCGCGTCCGATGTGACCGCCGAGAGCTTCAGACCCGGGGTGATGAAGCGCCTGGGGCTGGACTTCGAGGCGCTGGCCCGGGTCAAGCCCGATCTGGTCATGCTGTCGCTGTCGTCCAGCGGCCAGAGCGGGCCCGACTCGCATTTCGCGGGCTACGCGCCCTTGTTCGGCGCCTGGGGCGGACTGGGCTGGATGAGCGGCTACAGCGACGGCCCGCCCGTCGAGATGCGCCATGTGATGGACCATTCGGCGGGAATGCACGCCGCGCTGGCCACGCTGGCCGCGCTGCACCAGCGCCGGCGCACCGGCCTGGCCCAGCATGTGGATCTCGCGGCGCGCGAAGTCGCCTCGGCAATGATTGGCGACGCGCTGGTCCAGGCCAGCGCGGGCGAGCAGCCGCAGCGCCCGGGCAATGCCGACGCGGCCATGGTGCCGCACGGTATCTACGCCAGCAACCGCCCGGACCGCTGGCTCACGCTGGCCGTGCGCGACCAGGGCGACTGGCTGGCGCTGCAGGGCGCGCTCGGCCGTGCGACCACCGACCCGCGCTTTGCCAGCGCCGCTGCGCGGCGCGCCCACCGCGAAGCCGTCGACGAGCTGGTTGGCGCCTGGCTGCGGGAATGCGACGCCGACGACACCGCGCGGCGGCTGCAGGCCGCGGGCGTCTGCGCCCATGTGTCCTGGAACATGCAGGACATTGCCGATGACCCGCATCTGCGCGCGCGCGGCGCGCTGGCCGAAGTCTCGGCGCCCGATATTCCCGCGCGCCTGGCCGTGGGCGCGCCGGCGCGCTTCAGCGTCACCAGCGATGTCGGCATTCGGCGCCTGACGCCCACGCTCGGTCAGGACGAAGACTATGTGTATGGTGAACTGCTGGGGCTTTCGCGCGCGCAGCGCAGCGATCTTGAAAGCCGCGAAGTCATTTTCTGAGCCGGGCGCGCGCGCCTGTCTCGCCTTGTTGAATTCCACAGGAAAGTGCCATGAGCTCCTCCATCTATCTCGTGCTCGACATGATGAACGACCTGATCCACGACGAAGGCCCCAACGGCCAGGCCGCCTACGGCCAGCAGGTCAGGGCGCGCCAGCTGATTCCCAGGACCCGCGCGGCCATCGACAAGGCGCGCGCCGCGGGCGTGTCGGTGGGCTTTGTGCGCGTGGGCTTTTCACCCGACTACCGCGAATGCCCGCCGAATTCGCCGATCTTCGCGGGCGCGCGCAAGAACGGCATCTTCAAGCTGGGCACCTGGGGCACGCAGATCCACCCGGGCCTGGGCCAGCAGGCCGGCGACTTCGACATCATCAAGCACCGCGTGAGCCCGTTCTACAGCACCACGCTGGGCGCGGTGCTGCGCGCCCAGGGCGTGCGCCGCATCTACTGCTCGGGCGTCTCGACGAATGCCGTGGTCCAGGCCATGGTGCGCGAAGGCCATGACCGCGATTTCGAAGTCATCGTGCTGGAGGACTGCTGCTGCGCGCCCAGCGACGAGGAGCATGCGCAGGCCGTGGCCACGTTCAAGCGTTTTTGCCAGCTCACGACGTCGCAGGACGTGGTCTTTTCCTGAGGCATATATGACCCAGCGCAGCTTTCTGTTTGTTCCCGGCCATCGCGACGATCGCTTTGACAAGGCCGTTGCCAGCGGCGCCGATGCCGTGATCCTTGACCTCGAGGACGCGGTCGCGCCCGAGGCCAAGCAGGCAGCGCGCGCCGCCGTGCGCGCCTGGCTTGCGGCCGGGGGCCAGGCGCTGGTGCGCATCAATGCCGCCGACACTGCCTGGTTTGCCGACGACCTGGAGATGCTGGGCGCGCTGCCCCAGGCCGGCGTGATGCTGGCCAAGGCCGACGTGGCGTCGCTGGCCCGGACGCTGGCAGCCCTGCCGGGGCGCGAGGTGATTGCACTGCTGGAGACCGTAGCCGGATTCATGGAACTGGCGGCGCTCAGCCGTGTGCCGGGGCTCACGCAGATCGCCTTTGGCAGCGTGGACTTCGGCATCGACAGCGGCATGGTTGACACCGGCGATGCAATGACCGCGGTGCGCAGCCAGATCGTGCTGCACTCGCGCTTTGCCGGCCTGCGCGCGCCGCTGGACGGCGTGAGCGTCAACTTCCACGGCGCCGAGCAGATGCTGGCCGACGCGCTGCGCTCCTGCCAGCTGGGCTTTGGCGGCAAGCTGTGCATACACCCTTCGCAGGTGGCCGCGGTGAACCGCGCGTTTGCGCCCAGCGCACAGGAGCAGGCCTGGGCGCTGCGCGTGCTCCAGGCCTTCGAGGCCAGCGCGGGCGCGGCCACGGCCGTGGACGGCAAGATGGTGGACCGCCCGGTGGTCGAGCGCGCGCGCCGGATTGTGGCCGCAGCCGGTCGCGCGCCAGGCGCCGTCGCATAGAATCGGCACACACATCGCCCGATGCATGCCGCGGAGCGCCCGGAAGGCGGTCATATTTAAGGAGAATGGCGTTCGACCTGGCGTTTGCAGTCGAACGGCTTGCAATGGAATATCGAACCAAGGAAGAACAGGTAGCCGACTACCTCCGGGAAAAGATCATTTCCGGGGTGTATCCGCGTGGCTCGCGCCTCAAGCAGGCAGAGATTGCCGAGCAGCTGCAGCTGAGCATCACGCCGGTGCGCGAAGCCCTGAAGCTGCTCGAGGCCGAAGGCTATGTCAGTGGCGACTCCTACCGGGGGGCGCGCGTCGTGCCGTTCGATCCTGCGTCCTCCAAGGAAATCCTGATGCTGCGCCTGGTGCTCGAGTCGCAGCTGGTGCGCGCCGCGAGCGAGCGCGCCACGGCCAAGGACCTTGCCGACCTGCGCGTTCTCGCCGACGAGTTCTGCGCTGCTTTCGCCAGCGGCGACCGCGCCACGGCGCGCGGCATCAACTACCGCTTTCACCGGCGCATGTACGACATCTCCGAGATGCCGCAGACGCTGCATTTCGTACAGATCCTCTGGGCGCGCTACCCGTTTGATCTGATCAATGCCGCCAAGGACCGCGGCCAGGCCGCGGCCGACGAACACGACGAAATCCTCGACGCCCTGGCCAGCGGCGACTCCTCGGCCGCGGTGCTGGCCATGCGCAAGCATATCGAGTCGGGCTGGACCATTTTGGGGCAGGAGCAGCACTGATTGCGGGGCCTGGCTGGCGCTGGTCGAGGGTAGAGACGCCCTTCGACAGGCTCAGGGCGAACGGCCATCCGTTATTTGTGCCAGGTAGATCGGGGCGAAAGGCGCGGTCTGCACGCTTGCGCGACTTTCAAGCTTTCGTCCTGGGGGAGGTCAGCGAGGCGAAGTCTCGCAAGGCGTAAAGAAGAAACAGCGGAGTCAAACATCTTTTCGACCGGGTTCTGCCTTGCCGGCCGCGCCAAGGGATGAACGCCCGGCGTTCCAGCCATGGCCCAGCACCATCATGCTTGGACAGCAGTGCTGCGCAAACCCACTTTCCTGCAGAAAACACTTCAAGCGGCATTTCAACGGGTAATTACCCATCTCAAGCACGCACGGATAATGCATTATGCATTGAGCATTTTTCAAAACCCATTTTCAATCTGCCCGACGCCTCCCGCGCCCGGCTTCAGGAGACTTCCATGCGCGCTGCTCCCAGGTTTCTTCGGGCTTTCCTCGTGGCGTGCTGCGCCATGGCGGCGTCGGCGGCCACATGGGCGGACAGCTATCCTTCTCGCGCCGTGCGCATCATCGTGCCGGTGGCCGCGGGCGGGGGCACGGACTACAGCGCGCGCGCCATTGCCCACAAGCTGTCGGCGGCGCTGGGCCAGAGCGTGGTGGTCGAGAATCGGCCGGGGGCCTCGGGCAACATCGGCGCCGAGCAGATCGCGCGCGCCGCGCCCGATGGCTATACGCTGGGCATGCCCATCACTTCGTTTCCCGTCAACCCCAGCCTCTACAGCAAACTGCCTTTTGACACCGCCAGGGATTTTGCACCCGTGGTGCTGGTCGGCACCTTGCCGCTGGTGCTGGTGGTGCATCCGTCGGTGCCGGCGCAAAGCACCGCGGCGCTGATCGAGCTGGCGCGCAAGAAGCCCGGCAGCATCAATTTTGCCAATTCCGGCAGCGGAACAACCGCCCATCTGGCAGGCGAGATGTTCAAGCGCATGGCGAAGATCGATCTGGTGAGCGTGAACTACAAGGGCGGCGGGCCGGCCGTGACCGATCTGCTGGGCGGTCAGGTGCAGATGTATTTCGCCACTTTGCCTTCGGTGCTGGCGCATGTCCAGGCGGGCAAGCTGCGCGCGCTGGCGGTGACCGGCAAGGGCCGCCTGGCCGAACTGCCCGAGGTGCCCACGGTGGCGGAATCGGGCCTGCCGGGCTTTGAAGTCACGGCCTGGTTCGGCCTGTTTGCGCCCGCGGGCACGCCCGAGCCCATCATCCGCCAGCTCAACGCCGAAGTGGTGAAGATCCTCGCCAGCGCGGAAATGCAAAAGAGCCTGCCGCAGCACGGCATTGTGCCCGCGGGTGGCAGTCCGCAGGAGCTGGGCAGCCACCTGCGCGAGGAAATCCAGAAGTGGAGCGTGGTCGTCAAGGACGCGGGCGTCAAGCTGGAGTGAGCGCTGCGCCGCTCAGCGCCCGGCGGTCCAGCCGGCTACCGGTGCGCGCAGGCTCAGCTCGACCTGGCGGGCCGCGGCGCGCACGCGTTCCGAGATATTGCGCACCCGCCCTGGCGTCATGCGCTGGCTCAGCGCGGCGACGCTGATCGCGCCCATGGCCTGACCCATGGAGTCGCAGAAATGCGCGCCCACGGCCGTGACGCCCAGGCTCACGCGGTTCTGGATCACGGCCACCCCGCTGGCCACGGTCTGCTCGCAGGCTTCGCGCAGCGCGCTTTCGTTGAGCTTGCCAAACAGGGGCAGCGCGGGCGCGACGCGCTGGATGATTTCCTGGCGCTCGTCGGGGGCGATGGCCGCAAGGATGGCCAGCCCGCCCGCGCCCACGCCCAGGGGCCTGCGGCTGCCCACTTCCAGTACCAGGGTGCGGATTGGAAACGAGCCTTCACGCCGGTGCATGCACACCGCCTCGAAGCCGCTGCGCAGCACCAGGTAGACCGTGTCTTCGGTCGCGCGCTCGAGCTCGGCCATGGCGGGTTCGCACAGGTCGCGTACGTCATACATGGTCGAACCCGCGATGCCCAGCTCGAACGCCAGCGGCCCCAGCCGGTAGCGATGGGTCTCGCCGTGGTGCGCCACCAGGCGATGGGCCATCAGCTGCTTGAGGATGCGGTGCGCCGACGGGTGCGGCATGCCGGACTTTTCAGACAGTTCGCTCAGCGGACAGCCGCGCGCGCCTGCGGTGGCCAGCAGTTTGAGCAGCACCACCCCGCGCTTGAGCGAGCCGGCCTCGGACGTAGTTTTCGTGTTCATTTAGTGGACAAGCCTGGGACGTGTTAGGGCCGATTAGAAAACAATCAATCCAGATCAACAACCTGACATCCAACTATTGGACATTCCCATGTCGGAACCTATTGAACATTTCCCATTGCGCGGCAGGATCGCGGTTGTCACGGGTGGCAGCAATGGCATAGGCGCGGCCACGGTGCGCGCCCTGGCGCGCGCAGGCGCCACGCTGGTGATCGGCTACCACCAGAGCCTGGAGCGCGCCCAGGCGCTGCGCCAGGAGCTGGCCGGCGAACACCACACGCTGCGCATCGCGCTGGAAGAACAGCACAGCCATGCGGCGGCGGCCGAGTGGCTTGCGCAGAACTTTGGCCGGGTGGACATGCTGGTGAACTCCGCAGGCTTTACGCAGCGCATTGCCCATGCCGACACCGATGCGCTTGAGCCCGACCTGTTCAACCGCATCCTGTGCGCCAATGTCGGCGGCACCTATGCGGTGACGCGCGCGCTGCTGCCGCTGCTGCGCCAGTCCGACAGCGCCGTCGTGGTCAATGTGTCCTCGGTCTCGGCCTTCACCGGCCTGGGCAGCAATCTGGCCTACTGCGCGGCCAAGGCCGGGCTGGACACGCTCACCATGTCGATGGCGCGCGCGTTCGGCCCGGTGCGCTTTGTGTGCGTCTCGCCGGCATCGGTGGACACCGATTTTGTCGGTGGCCGCAGCCGCTCCGAGCTCGAGAGGAAAGCCGCGCAGACGCCGCTGGGCCGCGTGGTCGTGCCCGACGATGTCGCCCAGGCCGTGCTGGCCTGTGCCACGCACCTGCGCACCGCGACGGGCGCGCGCATCGTCATTGACGGAGGGCATTCGCTGTGAACGCGCAGCTGCTCAATGCCACCCATGACCCCGCGCTGCGCAGCTGGGTCGAGAGCGCCAACCACAGCGGCGCCGATTTCCCCATCCAGAACCTGCCGTTCGCGGTGTTCAGCGTGCGCGGCGAGCGCGCCAGCGCGCGCTGCGGCGTGGGCATTGGCAAGCGCATTCTCGATGTCGCCGCCTGCGCGCCGTTGCTGTCGGGTCTGGCGGCCGAAGCCGCCCAGGCCTGTGCCGCGGCTACGCTCAATCCGCTGATGGCGCTGGGCACTGCCCATGCCTCGGCGCTGCGCTCCGAACTCTCGCGGCTGCTGAGCGCGGGCCAGACCATGCACCGCGACGCTCTCGCGCAGGCGCTGCATCCGCTGTCCGGTGTGGATCTGCACCTGCCGGTGAAAGTCGGCGGCTATACCGACTTCTTTGCGTCGGTGCACCATGCGAGCAATGCGGGCCGGCTGTTTCGCCCCGACGCGCCGCTGCTGCCAAACTACAAATATGTGCCCGTGGCCTACAGCGGCCGGGCCAACAGCGTGCGCGTGGGCGGCGCTTCGGTGCAGCGCCCCTGGGGCCAGCTCAAGGCCGCGGAGCAGAGCGCGCCGGTGTTCGCGCCGGCCCAGCGCCTGGACTACGAAGTCGAGCTGGGCATGTATATCGGCGCGCCTTCGCAGGCCGGCAGGCCGCTGGCCGTGGACCATGCCTGGCAGCATGTGTTTGGTTTCTCGCTGCTCAATGACTGGTCGGCGCGCGACATCCAGGCCTGGGAATACCAGCCGCTGGGCCCGTTTCTCGCCAAGAGCTTTGCCACCAGCGTCGCGCCCTGGGTGGTGACGACGCAAGCGCTGGCCCCGTTTCGCCAGGCCATGGCGCAGCGCGACGCCGGCGATCCCGCGCCGCTGCCGCACCTGTTCGATGCCGCGGACCAGGCGCTCGGTGGCGTGAGCGTCGACATCGAGGCCTGGCTGCGCAGCGCGCGCATGCGTGAACAGGCCCTGCCCGCGCAGCGGCTGTCGCGCTCGAATGCCGCGACGCTCTACTGGAGCTTTGCGCAGATGCTGACCCACCACACCAGCAACGGCAGCGCGCTCGATACCGGCGACCTGCTGGGCTCGGGAACCATCTCGGGCGGCAGCGCCGATGCCCTGGGCAGCCTGCTGGAGCTCACGCGCGGCGGCGCCGAGCCGCTGACGCTGGCGGCAACGCAGGAGCAGCGCCGCTTCCTGCACGACGGCGACGAAGTGAGCCTGCGCGCGCGCAGCGAGCGCACGGGGTTTGTCGGCATAGGCTGGGGCGATTGCACCGCCACGCTGGGCGCGGCCACGGCCACGCCCCTGGGCTGAAGGAGACCCCGATGCTTGTCGAACAACGCACCTATACCGCCCACCCCGGCAAATGGCGCGACTACCTCGCGCTCTACGAAACCGAAGGCCTGGAAATCCAGCAGCGCACCCTGGGGCGCATGGTCGGCTACTACACCACCGAGTCCGGCCCGCTCAACCAGATCGTGCATCTGTGGGCCTATGTCGATTTCAACGAACGCGCGACGCTGCGCGCGCGGCTGATGGCGGAGCCGAAATGGCTGGCCTATGTGGCGCGCATGTTGCCGCTGCTGCAGAGCCAGGAATCTAAATTCCTCACGCCCGCGCCGTTCTTCACCCCGCAGTGGCAAGCCCCTTGCGTCAACCCCCTTCAACAGGAGACCTCCCATGCTGTGTAAGAAACTCCACCACGCGGCCTTTCGCTGCAAGGATGCGGCCGAGACCGTGCGCTTCTATACCGAAGTGCTGGGCCTGAAGTTCGCCCACGCGATGGGCGAGGACCATGTGCCGTCCACGGGCAAGTACAGCCCGCACATCCACATCTTTTTCGAGATGGAGGACGGCAGCAACATTGCCTTCTTCGAGTGCCCGCAGGACGCCGGTGAAGCCTCCGGGCGCGATGCCCAGACGCCGGGCTGGATACAGCATTTCGCGTTTGAAGTCGACAGCCTGCAAACGCTGGAGCGCGCGCGCCTCGACCTGCAGGCCAAGGGCCTGAAAGTCGTGGGCCCGACCAACCACGACGACTTCATCACCTCGATCTACTTCTTCGACCCGTCGGGCCACAGGCTCGAACTCACGGTGCGCACCTGCGCGCCGCAGCGCTATGCACAGTTCGAAGCCGAGGCGCCCGCCGTGCTGGCGCTGTGGGATCAGACCCATGACTGGTCGCAGCGCGAGAAGGTGTTTGGCGCCCGGACTGGCTACCTGCGCGCGCCGGCCTGAGGGGCGGCACTCCATTTCCCAAAGCAAGAACCTACAGGAGACAAAAAATGACCGCCCCCATGTCCCGCCGCAGCGCGCTGCTTGCCGCCGCCGCATCCCTGGCCCCGTTCACGTCATGGGCCCAGGGCGCGTATCCGCATCGACCCATCCAGCTGATCCATGGCTTTGGCGCCGGCGGCAATGCCGACGTCGTTGCCCGGCTCGTGGGCCAGAAGCTGCAGGAAAGCCTCAAGCAGCCGGTGGTCGTGGAAATCAAGAGCGGCGCGGGCGGCTCGATTGCCAGCAACGCCGTGGCCAAGGCCGCGCCCGACGGCTACAGCCTGGTGATGCTGACCGGCGCGCACACCGTCTCGGCGGCGCTGCGCAAGTCCATGCCCTATGACGCGGTCAAGGATTTTGCCTTTCTCTCGACGGTGTCGTCGTTTCCGTTTGTCGTTGCCGTGCGCGCCGAGCATCCGGCCAGGGACCTGGCCGAACTGCTGGCCATGGCGCGCAAGGATGCGGGCCGCATCAGCTTCACCTCGGTGGGCGTGGGCTCAACGCAGCACATGGTTGGCGAACTGCTGGGGGCCACGGCCCAGGTCAAGCTGCTGCACATTCCCTATCGCGGCGGCGGCGCGCCCGTGCAGGCGGTGATTGCGGGCGATGTCGACGTGCTCACCGACACGCTCACCGTGGCAGCGCCACACATCAAGTCGGGCCGGCTGCGCGCGCTGGCGATCACCAGCGCCCAAGCCTGGCCGTCCATGCCCGGCGTGGCGCCGGTCGCCAGCGTGCTGCCGGGTTTCGAGGTGCGCTCCTGGCTGGGCCTGGCCGCGCCCGCGGGCACGCCTGCCGAGGTGGTGCAAAAGCTTGCCACCGAAATTCACAAGGCGCTCAAGGCGCCCGATCTGCAGCAGGCGCTGGCGAATGCAGGCAGCGCCGCGGCGCCGAGTTCGCCCGAGCAGATGCGCGCCATGGTCAGCAGCGAGATCGCACGCTGGCGCGATGTCATCGAGCAGGGCGGCATCCCGCTGCAGGGCTGATTTCACGCGACAATGGCCGGGCTGCTCCGCCATGCAGGCGGCGGCCCTTTTTTTGTGACCTTCAAGGAAGCCTTCATGGACATCGTCGGAATCTGTGGCAGCCTGCGCGGCCAATCCATCAACCGCATGCTGCTCAATCTCGCGGGCGACTGCCTGCCCGCGGGCGCCACCCTGGATGTCCTGGCCTGGGACGAGGTGCCGGCGTTCAACTCCGACGTGCTGGCCAAGGGCCTGCCGCCCGCGGTGGCCACGCTGCGCGAGCGCATCCGCCGGGCCGACGCGGTGATCATTGCCACGCCCGAATACAACTTCTCCATCCCGGGCATGCTCAAGAACGCGATTGACTGGGTATCGCGCGGCGACGACCAGCCGCTGCTGAACAAGCCCGTGGCCATTTTGTCGGCCACCCCCGGCCCGCTGGGCGGCGCGCGCGTGCAGTACGACCTGCGCAAGGTGCTGTTGTTCATGAACGCCGCGGTGCTGGTCAAGCCCGAAGTCTTCGTCGGCTTTGCCCACCAGAAGTTCGACGCCGAAGGCCAGTGCACCGACTCCACGACGCGCGGTTTCGTGCAGTCGCAGATGGACGCGCTGGTGCGCCATACCAAGCTCCAGCAGCAGCTGCAGCAGCTGCAGAAGCTGGCCTGAGGACAGGGCCGCCGTGGGGCGGCTTTTTTAGCCGCTAAATTTTTCCGCGCGCGGCCCCAGCGTCACCGGCAACGCCGCGCCCGTGACGGCCGCGGAGTCCGGGCCCAGGAAGAACAGCACGACGCGCGCCAGGTCTTGCGCGCGCACCCAGTTGCGCGTGTCGGCATCGGGCATGTCGCGGCGGTTTTGCGGCGTGTCGATGATGCTGGGCAACACCGCATTGACGTTGATGCCTTCATCGGCAAGCTCCGCCGCCAGCGCCTCGGTGAGCTTGAGCACTCCGGCCTTGGACGCGGCATACGCACCCATGCCTGCCGTGGCCGACAGCGCGGCCATCGCGCCGACATTGACGATGCGTGCGCTGGCGCGTGCGCGCAGCCACGGCAGGGCGGCGCGCGTGGCTACCACGGCGGTCTTGAGGTTCATCGAATACATGCGGTCCCAGGCATCAAAGGCGTCGCCGCCGACGGTTTGCCACTGGAAGCCGCCGGCCACATTGACCAGCGCGTCGAGCCCGCCCAAGGCCTGGGCGGCCTGCTGCAGTGCGGCGTTTGCAGCGTGGGGGTCGGTCAGATCGACACCGCCCATGCACAGCACGTTCGCGGGCAGGTCGGCGCCGGTGGCCGGCGCCGCGCCATGGCCAATGAGGCAGACGCGCGCGCCGGCTTCGGCGGCGGCAGTGCCGATGGCGCTGCCCAACGCGCCGAAGCCGCCGGTGATGACGATGGAAGAAGAAGCCATAGGTAAAGAGAAGTTCGTTGCGAAAGACAGGGCCCCAATGTGAAGCGCCTGGCGGACGGCGTCAAGCCCGGCGCGCGTGGCACCCATGGGACAATGCGCGCTTGTTCCAGGAGCGCCCACTTTGCTGACCCGCCGCGTCGATCCTTACAGCATCCGCCTTTTTGTCGCCGCGGCGCAGGCCGGCTCCATCGTGCGCGCTGCGGCCCAGGAGCATATCGCGGCCTCGGCGCTGAGCCGGCGGCTTGCCGACCTCGAACATGCCCTGGGCCGGCCCCTGCTGGTGCGCTCGACGCGCGGCGTCGCCTTGACCGATGCCGGGCGCGTGGTGCTGGCGCGCGGCCTGCAGATCGACGAGGACCTGCAGGCGCTGGTGCGCGAAGTGCAGTCCGAGGGCGACGAGGTGCGCGGCACCGTGCGGCTGTACGCCAACATGTCGTCGGTGATAGGCTTTCTGCCCGAGCGCCTCAAGCGCTTCATGGCGGCCTATCCGCAGGTGCGCGTGGCGCTGCATGAAATGGACACCGGCGATGTGCTGCGCGCCTGCCTGGACGACCGCGCCGATGTCGGAGTCGGCGTGCAGATGGACGCTCCCGCCGGCCTGGATGCCTGGCATTTCGCCCAGGACCCGCTGTATGTGGTGGTGCCCGCGGCGCATCCGCTGGCGGCCCAGGCCACGGTCGATTTCGGCCAGGCGCTGGACCATGCGCTGATAGGCATCCACCAGGGTGGGGCGCTGGACCGTGTGCTGCATGCGCGCGCGCTGGAGCTGGGCCTAGCGTTCACGCCCACGGTTTCGGTCAGCAGCTTTGATGCCGTATGCCGCATGGTCGAGGCCGGCCTGGGCGTGGCGGTGGTGCCGCACAGCGCGGCCGCGGCCTATGCGGGGGCCGCGCATTTCGCGCGCCGGCCGCTGGCCGCTGGCTGGGCCGCGCGCAGCCTGCACCTCTACGCCTTGCACCGCTCGCCGCAGCCGCGTGCCACGCAGGCGCTGATCGACAGCCTCAAGGGGGCTTCAGGGTAAGTGCCGATCGCGCATTTCGCGCGACCCCCCGTGCCGTGTTGGCGCTTGGCGCGGGCGGTTGCGCAGGCCAGCATGGCGCATGGCTGACGATCAAAATCTCCCCCAGACCCGCGATGACGCGGCATTGCATTTCAATGCGCGCATTCTTTTTCTGAGCCAGTCGCCCGCAGCCGTGGCGGCCGTGCTGCGTGGCGAGCCCATGACGCGGGCCCAGGCCGGCCCGCTGCGCGACGATGTTTCGACCGACGAAATCACGCCGCTGCCGATTCTCACGCATTACGATGAGAAGCTGGGTCGCTTCCCCTATACCGGCTTCAAGGCGGGCGACAGCCTGCCGATTGGCGCGGGCGCGGTCAGTGCCGCGGGCATAGAAGTCGTGGTCGCTGGCAAGCGCTATGGCAAGGGCTCGTCGCGCGAGCACAGCCCCACGGCCGAGAAGCTTGCCGGCGTGCGCCTGGTGATTGCTCAGAGCTTCGAGCGCATCTACCGGCAGAACGCCGACAACATCGGGCTGTTCACATCCACCGATCTGGGCCTTGTCGAACGCATTGCCGCGGGCCAGGCGATTGCCCTGGAGGAGCTGCTTGCCGGACGCGACGCGCTGGCCGCCGCCATCCTGCGCAGCGGCGGGCTGCTGCGCTTTGGCCAGGCCCACATGCGCGCCATCAAGCCAAGTGCCGGCGACGCGGCGCCGGGGCCGCAGACGCTGTTCGAGAAGATCGTCGCGCGCCATGCGCTGGCCACGGCGCTCACGCCGGCGGCGATGGAGCACACGCGCGCAGGCGACGGCATGTTCGTGCGCGCCGACTGGCGCTTCATTCACGAGTACTACACCGGCATGGCCGCGCACATGCTGCACGCCAACCTGGGCCGGCCGCTGACGCTGCAGGATCCCGATTCGGTGATCGTGTTCGAGGACCACACCTCGTATGTGACGGAAAGCCCGGCCCATGTGCGCGCCGGCCTGGTGCCCAATGTGCAGCGCATGGTCGAGGCCCAGCGTGCCTTCGTTGCCGAATACGGATTGCGCTCGCACCGCACGCTGACCGAGGCCGAAGCCTTGCATGACCAGGGCAGCGACGCTGCGGGCATATCGCATGCCATGGTGGCCGAGCACTACGCGCTGCCGGGCCAGCTGGTCGTGGGCACGGATTCGCATACGCCGCACAGCGGCGCGCTGGGCTGCGTGGCGTTTGGCGTGGGCACGACCGACATGGCCAATGCGCTGGTCACGGGCGCGCTGCGGCTCACAATGCCGGCCTCGGTGCTGGTGCGCTGCCGCGGCCGGCTGGCCGCGGGCGTCACGGCCAAGGACCTGGTGCTGCACCTGCTGGCCCAGGACTTCATTCGCACCGGCGCAGGCGTGGGCAAGGTGTTTGAATTTGTCGGCGAGGGCGTGCAGGCGCTGTCGATTGACGAGCGCGCGACGCTGACCAACATGACGGCCGAGCTGGGCGGCCTGACGGGAATCGTCGCGCCCGATCAGGAGACGCTGCGCTTTTTGCGCGAGCGCCGCGGCGTGGAGTTCGCGCTGGAGGCCTGGATGCACAGCGACGCCGACGCCCACTATGCCCAGGTGCTGGACATCGATTGCGCCGGCGTGCCGCCCATGGTCGCGGCGCCCGGCGACCCGGGCAACGGCCTGCCGCTGGCAGAGCTCGCGGCGCCGGTGCGCATAGACATCGCCTACGGCGGCTCGTGCACCGCGGGCAAGCGCGAGGACTTTGCGCATTACCACGCCGTGCTGCGCTGGGCCGCGGACCGCGGGCTGCGCGTCGCGCCCGGCGTATCGCTGTACCTGCAGTTCGGCACCACGGCGGTGCGCGATCACTGCGTTGCCGCGGGCTATATGGACGCCTTCGAGCGCGTGGGCGCGCGCATTCTCCAGCCTTCGTGCGGCGCCTGCGGCAATTGCGGCCCCGGCGGCTCGCAGCGCGCCGACCAGGTCACGGTCAGCGCAATCAACCGCAATTTTCCCGGCCGCGGGGGCCCCGGCAGCGTATGGCTGGCCAGCCCGCCCACGGTGGCGGCCAGCGCGATTGCGGGCGAACTGCTGTCGTTCGAGCAGCTGCAGGCGCGCCAGCGCTGAGCGCCGCGCGCGATCCATGGCGAGGGCGGGCGCAGACCGGCCCCGGTGATACACAAATCCAAGGAGACAAGACGATGAAAGACAAGTCATTTGCGGCGCGGCGCGCGCTGATCGGTGCGGCGGTGCTCGCCGCGTGCACGGCGCCGTTCGGTGCCTTTGCGCAGGCCCTTAACTCTGCCCGGCCGTTACGGCTGATCGTGCCGCTGGCGGCGGGCTCGACCGTGGACGCGATTGCGCGCGCGGTGGCCCCCGGCCTGGGGCGCGCGACCGGCCACAGCGTGGTGGTCGAGAACCTTGCCGGCGCGGGCGGCATCACCGGCACGGCCCAGCTGGTCAAGGCGCCCAAGGACGGCATGACGCTGGCCATGATCTCGTCCAACCATGTGATCAATCCCGGCATCTACAAGTCAATTCCCTTTGACAGCCTCAAGGACATCACGCCGATCGCGGTGCTGGCCACGGTACCGCTGGTACTGGCCGTGAACCCGGCCTTGCCCGTGAAGTCGGTGGCCGAACTGCTGGCCCATGCCAAGGCCCACCCGGGAAGCCTCAACTTCGGCTCGGCCGGCAACGGCAGCACCTTGCACCTCGCGGGCGAACTGCTGGTCAGCGAGACCGGCATCCAGATCAAGCATGTGCCCTACCGCGGCACCGGCCCGCTGATCACCGATCTGATAGGCGGCCAGGTGCAGCTGGGCTTTGTGTCGATCTCGCAGGTCACGGCCCAGCTCAAGGCCGGCACGCTGCGCGCGCTGGCGGTGAGCACCCGGGAGCGCGCGCCGGCGCTGGCCGACGTCCCCACGCTGGCCGAAGCCGGCGTGCCCCGATATGCGTTTGACGCCTGGGTGGCGCTGGTGGCCCCGGCCGGCCTGGCCAAGCCGCTGGTCGACGACTATGCGGCGGCGGTCCACAAGGCCATGGCCTCGCCCGAAGCGCATGCGGCCGTCGTCGGCCAGGGGCTGGTGCTGCTGTCCCTGGGCCCCGACGCCGCACCGGCCTTCTTCCAGGCCGAACTGCTCAAGCACCAGAAGCTGGTCAAGCAATCGGGAGCCACGCTTGACTGACAGCGCGCCCGCTCCCATCCACCCGGGCGAGGCCACGGCCGATCTGTGCGACCGTCTGGGCGAACAGGCCCGGGTCTGTCCTCTGCCCTGGCGTTCCTATGGCGGGCTGCAGGCCGTGAACGCCGCGATTGCCTGCGTGCAGGCGTTCGAGGACGCGGGCCCGCTGCGCGCGCTGCTCGACACGCCCGGGCACGGGCGCATTCTGCTGGTCGATGCCGGCGGCCTGCAGCGCGTCGCCGTGCTCGGCGAACGCATGGCGCAGCGGGCCCTGGCCAACGGCTGGCGCGGCGTGATCGTGCATGGCGCGGTGCGCGATGTCGCAGCGCTGGCGACGCTGAACTTCGCCGTGCTGGCGCTGGGCGCGGTGCCGCGGCGCGCACAGCCCGCGGCAGCAACCCCTGCACGCTACGGCGGCCTGGCCCTGGGCGGGGTGGAAATCAGGGACGGCGACTGGGCCGGCCTGGACGCAGACGGGCTGGTGTTTGTGCGCCCGGCAGGGCCGCGAGACTGAAGACAGATCGGTGGAGGAGCTGCAATGGATTGAGCGTGGTTCGCGTTCATTTGCGATGTTGTTCTGCACCCCCTGCCATGCCGCCCGCCCGGAACAGGCCTCACGGTGAAGTCACCCGGCGCTGCACCCGGCGCTACACTCGGCGCATCTGACGGCCGACAACCCGGGCTTTGACCGCTTTGACCGCTTTGACCGCTTTCACCGCGATATGCGTTTGCTGCGCTATGCGAGCATCGACATCGACCACCCCCATATCCATGCCATGGATGTGCTGGCCTGCGGCGTGACGCGTGCCAGTCGGGCACGGCCGCGTGCCGCGCCACCGGGCGTGCCCGCGTGGGGCGCGGTCATCGTATAAATAAATTGATATTAGTTTTTCTTAACAAAAAAGCTATCTATCGACCTCCCACAATCACAGGGCGAGCTCTCCTACATTTTTAAATTCATCCACGGCAATAATGGGAATTGAGTTTGAACAGGTCAAACACTATCCGTTATAAAAATGAAACTGATTATTGTCTCGAACCGGGTTGGCTATGATGAAGCACCCCAATCTGGTGGGCTGGCGGCGGCGATGCGGGATATGTTCGAGACGGTGCAGGGCGTGTGGATCGGCTGGAGCGGTGTCATTTCCGCAGACAGTGAAAGAAAATCCGGGACTGCGGGAAATATTGAATATCATGTTTTCTCGCTGACGGAAGAAGAATATCGTCAATATTATCTTGGATTTTCCAATGCGGTAATATGGCCGGTTTCTCATCTGCGATGCGATTATCTGGAATATTCCGGTGATGCTTTTGCGATCTACAGCCAAGTCAACCGCAAGTTTGCCGATGAGGTGCTGGCCTGCGCCCGGGAAGACGATTTTGTCTGGGTGCACGACTACCACCTGCTGCTGACCGCGCAGGCCTTGCGCGAAAGCGGCTACCAGGGCGCCCTTGGCTACTTTCACCATATTCCGGTGCCGCCGCCCGACCTGCTGCGCGCCATTCCCAGCCATGCGCAGCTGCTGGCAGGACTGCTGGACTATGACGTCGTCGGTCTGCAGACGCGCAATGACCTGAAGAATCTTCTCGACTATTTCCAGGCATTGCGCAGTCGCCAGCCCGAGATGCAGATCACCCCGGCGGGCGACGAGTGCTTCCATCTGCATTTGCACGGGCGCAGCAGCCAGTTTGGCGTCTACCCGATTTCCATCGATACCAAAGGCATCGAGGCGCATGCGGCTGGCGCCTTCGCCCAGGCCGCAGTGCAGGAGCTGCGGCAGTCGCTGGGCGCGCGGGCGCTGGTGCTGGGCGTCGACCGGCTCGACTACAGCAAGGGACTGGAGCACAAGCTCCAGGCATTTGAGGCGTACCTTGCAGGCGGTGTCGATGCGTCATCGCCGGTGCTGCTGCAGATTGCCGCGCGCACGCGCAGCGAGCTGCCCAGCTACCAGCAACTGTGCACTGCGCTCGAGGCCCAGGCCTCGCGCATCAACGCCAGCCATGGCTCGCCCAGCTATACGCCCGTGCGCTATGTCAACACGGTCTATGCGCAGCAGCCGCTGACGGGCTTTTACCGGCTGGCACGCGTCGGCCTGGTCACGCCGCTGCGCGACGGCATGAATCTGGTCGCCAAGGAATATGTGGCTGCGCAGGACCCCGATGATCCTGGCGTGCTGGTGCTGTCGGAGTTTGCAGGCGCGGCGCAGGAGCTGAGCGAAGCCTTGCTGGTCAATCCCTTCGACACCCGCGGCGTGGCCCATGCCATCGAGCGCGCGCTGCAGATGCCGCTGCTCGAGCGCGTGCAGCGCCACCGCGCCCTGCTCAAGCGTCTGCGCAGCCACGACATCCAGCGCTGGCACCAGCGCTTTCTCGCCGACCTGTTTGCCTGCCATGGCCAGACGCTGGAAAGAACCGGCTCATGAGTGGCGCCAGCACCGAACTCTTCATGCGCGCGCTGCAAGGCGCCGCGCAGCTGCCCGCGCCCGGAGCCGCCCCGGGTACGACGCTGGCGCGCTGGCGCGCGCTGGCGGTGCTGGCGGCGCAGGACCTTGCGGCCTGCAAGCTGGCCGAGGCCCATTGGGATGCACTGACCATACTGCAGGACCTTGGCGTCTCGCCGCCGCCGCAGGCGCGCATCTGGAGCGTCTGGGCCTCGGAAAACCCCAGGGCGCCGCTGCAGCTCCAGGGCAGTGGCGCCGAACGCGAGCTGGTCGGCAGCAAGTCCTGGTGCTCGGGCGCCGGCATCACCACCCATGCACTGCTGACCTGCGAGGACGCGCGCGGCCAGCCGTGCCTTGTCATGGTCGACATGCGCGCCGCCGGCATCACGCTGCAAAGCCAGGACTGGCAGGCGCTGGGCATGCGCCATGTGCCTACCCCCACGGTGCGGTTCGAACGCACCGCGGCCCGCTGGCTTGGCGCGCGCTCCGTCTACCTGCAGCGCCCGGGTTTCTGGCACGGCGGCGCGGGCATTGCGGCCTGCTGGTATGGCGCGGCCTGCGAGATCGCGCAGCTGCTGCGCCAGCGCCTGCACGCCGACCAGCCGCATGCGGCCGCCCATCTGGGAGCGATGTTCACGCAGCTGCGCGCGGCCCGTGCAATGTTCCACCAGCTCGCGCAGCGCATCGATGCCGAGCCGCACCAGCCCTGGGTCGAGGAAGTCCAGGCGCTGCGCGCCTTCGTGCGCGGCCTGGCGACGGAAATCATCGAACGCAGCGCGCGCGCCATGGGGCCCGGCCCGCTGTGCACCCACGCGCAACACGCGCAGCGCTGCGCCGATCTGGCGGTCTGGTGCACGCAGCAGCATGCGGAAAAGGACCTGGAGGCGCTGGGCCGGCTGTCACAGGCCCAGGCCGTGGTCTGGGAGCTTTAGCCATGCTGCCCGTGCCCGAAGAAAAACTGCTGCGCGGGTTTCGCACGCTCACCGTGCTGGCCCCCCATCCCGATGACGAGATCTTCGGCTGCTTCGGCCTGATCCGCTGCGCCCAGCGGCTGGGCCTGAGCGTCGAGGTGCACATCGTCACCGACGGCGAACGCTGCTTTGGCGCCTTGCCGGACGACGAGGAGGTGGCCCTGCGCGCCGCGCGCCAGCAGGAGTCCATCCAGGCCGCGGCCTTGCTCGGTTATCCACCGCCCACGTTCTGGGGCCTGGGCGATTCGCAGTTGATGGAGCAGCCGGCGCTGATCGAGCGCGCGCTGCAAAACCACTGCCGCGCCGATGCGCTGTGTGTCGCCCCATGGTGGAACGACGGCCACCCCGACCACGAGATGGTGGCCCACGGCCTGCGCCAGGTCAGCGCCGCGGGGCAAAGCCTCTTTTACCCGGTATGGGCGTTGATTGACCGCGCGCGCCGCACGCAGTTCTTTGCCCAGCAGGGCGTGGCGGCCATCACCCTCGCGCCCGCCGAGCGCGCCTTGAAGCGGCGCACGGCGGCGCTGTTCCAGACCCAGTTCAGCCGCGATGCCACGCCCGCCGGCGCCATCATTCGCGATGAATTCCTTGCTGAATTCACCACCGAGCACGAGTACTACGTCCATGGCCATTGACTTTGACGCCCCCCATGACGAGGCCGATCCCTGGGGCTATGAGACGCATTGGTACGAAAAGCGCCGGCGCGCGCTGATTGCCGCGCTGCTGCCCCGGGAAACGCTCGGCCAGGTGCTGGAAATCGGCTGCTCCACCGGCCTGATCACGCAGATGCTGGCGCCGCGCGCGCGCCATGTGCTGGCCGTCGATGTCTCGTCCAAGGCGGTGTCACTGGCGCGGCAGCGCTTGCAGGGCCTGGCCCAGGTCGAGATCGTGCAGGCCGACATCACCCAGGATTGGCCGGCGCGCAGCTTCGACCACATTCTGCTGTGCGATGTCGCCTACTACCTGAGCGAGGCACAGCTCGGTCAGCTGGCGCGCGACATCCGCATCCAGGCGTCGGCCGACTGCGTGCTGCTGCTTGCGCACTGGCGCCACCCCTTTGCCCAGGTCATCACGTCGGCCCAGGCCGCCCATGACCTGCTTGGCGATGTGACCGGTTTTCATCGCCTGGCCGGCTACCAGGACGAAGATTTGTTGATTGACGTATTGAGCGCCAGCAGCACCAGCGTGGCGCAGAAGGACGGACTCCTATGATGGGCATTGTCATTCCCGCGCACAACGAGGAACAGCGCCTGCTGGCCTGTCTGCAGTCGGTGCGCTCCAGCATGCGGCATCTCGCAAGCCATGGCATAGCTTCGGTGCTGGTCGTGGTGCTGGATGCCTGCAATGACGGCTCGGCGCGCATTGCGCGCGCGCACGCGGACCAGGTGCTGGACATCGACGCGTGCGACGTCGGCCAGGCAAGGCGCGCGGGCGCGCAGCGCGCGCTCGAATGCGGCGCCGACTGGATTGCCTGCACCGATGCCGACACCCGGGTGCCCGAGGACTGGCTGCATGCGCAGTGGACCTGCGGCGCCGAGGTGTTCTGCGGCATTGTGCGCGTCGACGACTGGGGCGACTACGCGCCCGAGGTGGTGCGCGCGTTTCACGCCACGGTGCCGCGCGACGGCCACCCGCATGTGCACGGCGCCAACCTGGGGCTGTCGCGCCAGGCGTATCTGCAGGTCGACGGCTTTCTTCCCGGCAAGGCGCACGAAGATGTGAGCCTGGTGCGCCGCTGCGAGCAGGCGGGCCTGGGCATTGCGCGGCGCATCGCGCCTTGCGTCGTGACCAGTGCGCGGCGCGATCCGCGCGCGCGTGAAGGCTTTGGTGATTTCCTGCTCAATCTCGAGCGCGGCCTTCAGGGCGTGCCAGACCCCCAGCGCGGCGCGGGTGCCGGCCTTGGCTGAGCCCATTGCGCTGTTTGTCGATCTGGACGGCACGCTGATCGACATCGCCCCCACGCCGGCGGCGGTGAAGGTCAGCCCGCTGCTGCTGCAGACCCTGGCCGCGCTGGCGCCGCGCCTGGACGGCGCGCTGGCCTGCATCAGCGGGCGGGGGTTTGGCGATCTCGCGCGGCTGCTGCAAGGTGCAGGCATCGCGCTGGTCGGCAGCCATGGCGCCGAATTGCTGCAGGCCGCGCCCGCCGATGCGCGCCTGGCGGCACTGGCGCTGCGCTGCCGGCAGGCATTGCAGCCCTGGCCCGGCGCCCTGGTCGAGGAAAAACCTTGCGGCCTGGCGCTGCACTGGCGCCAGGCGCCCGAGGCCGAAGCCATGATCCGAGAGCTGGGCGCGCAGCTGGCCGCCGCAATGCCCACCCATGGACTGTGCGAAGGCCGTAAAGTACTTGAATGGCTGCCCGCGCATGTCGACAAGGGGACGGCCTTGCAGCAGCTGATGCAACAGCGCCCCTACCACGGCAGGGTGCCGGTGTTCATAGGCGACGACACCAGCGATATCAGCGCCATGCAGGCCGCGCGTGCGCTCGGTGGGCTGGCCTTTGCGGTGGGCGGACGCGTCGCGGCCCATGCCGATGGTGTGTTTGCCCGGCCGGCCAATGTGCTGGCCTGGCTGCAACTGCAGGTGCGCATGCGCCCGACATGAGAGGCGCTTGCGCCAGCGCAGGGCCGATGGCCAACCCTGCGCCGGGCACCTATCAGGTGTGCCTCAGGCGCGCTTCATCCAGTCGGACAGCTCATCGGCGTGCTCCTGCTCCTGCTCCAGGATCTGCTCTATCAGCCGGCGCGTCGTGTGGTCCTTGTCGCCGATCAGCTCGATCATCTGCGTATAGGCCTCGATGGCCACGCGCTCGGCAATCAGATTGGCGCGGATCATGCCATGCAGGTCTTCCTGTTCGTCGTAATCCGCGTGGCTGCGGCTGGTCAGCGTGTCGGGATTGAGATCGGGCTTGCCGCCGAGCTGCACGATGCGCTTGGCGATCTTGTCGGCATGCGCCTGTTCCTCGTTGGCGTGCACCAGGAATTCATCGGCAATGGCCGGCGATTCCAGGCCGGTGGCCGTGAAGTGGTGGCGCTTGTAGCGCAGCACGCAGACGATTTCGGTCGCCAGCGAATCATTGAGCAGCTTGATGATGGCTTCGCGCCATTGCTCGGCCTCGGGCGTCACCGCCCCCTGGTCCAGGCTTTGCTTTGCCGCTTCGAGTCGTTGGTTGTCGAGTGTCAGCTGACGTGGTTGTTGCTCGTTATTGTTCATTGCACACCTCGTGGGATTGGAATGGGATATCTGGCATGGGGAAACACCAGCACTTGCTACCGTAACGGATGAAATCCGGGCGCGGTGTGGGAGTGGAGCTTGTGTTGACATGGGCGGTTGGCGGCAAGCGCGCGTTGGCCGCCGCGTCCCCGCGCAAATTGCCTAGGACATACCCTTGATTGCACGCCGCTCGCGCATGCGGGTGGCGGGATTTTGCGCCGCTCTCGCGGGTTCATCTCAGGCCCGCATGCATGCCCGCGCGGCACTTTTGCGCCGGCTTGAATGCCGGAAAAACAGGAGCGCGGCGCGCAGCCGGCACGCGCATTTCCCGGTGTTCCCGCGCCCCGTCTTCAGCTTCTCAATGCACCCGCCCAGGTCTTCAAGACCTGCGTTTGCGCCCGCATTCGCGCACTTGGATTTTGCTCGTATTTGTCTATAGACAAATAGAAGTCGTATTTGACAAAAATAGCCGGCGGGAGAAAACTGCATTCAACCCCTCACTGACGTTGGATGCCGCCATGAAATCACTGACCGACTACCAGAGCTACGCCGATGCGCAGATCCAGTTTTCCCCCGAACGGCTCTGGGACCTGTTTGACGGAAACCGCGATGCGCTGAACATTGCCCATGAATGCGTGGACCGCCATGCGGCCTCGGGCCGGGACGCGCTGATCGTGGTTCAGGCCGGCGGCGGCGAGGAAGTCA
>Ga0308157_10001450_pt1 | contig 49006 bp, 48 predicted proteins | sample PhyBR1_FD_201035 | JGI IMG/M metagenome (GOLD analysis project Ga0308157, IMG submission 201035) | Phyllosphere microbial communities from UC Gill Tract Community Farm, Albany, California, United States - DLSLB.R1 | ecosystem: Host-associated > Plants > Phyllosphere > Unclassified | place: USA...
GGATAACCGTGCTGCTATTTCTACCATTAGCAGCTTGTAACAATCAAAACACGATGAATCAGACAATAGAAAAAACAGCAATTGAAAAAGTATTGTTTACTTATGGAGAGGCTTTAAACACCGCAAATGTAAATACCGTTTTACAGGTATATACTGCAGACGGGGTGTTTATGCCTACCACACTTCCCACAGCTACTGGCACTGCCCAGTTGAAAGAATCGTACACCAATATTTTTAATACCATACAACTGAATGTAAAATTCGCCATTGAAGAAGTGGTGGTAACCGGTGATGTTGCATTTGCCAGAACATCATCGAAAGGGACTGTTTTAATTTTCGCAAATAAACAAGTACTGCAAGAGGAAAATCGTGAGTTCTTCTTCCTGAAAAAAGAAGGAGGAGCCTGGAAAATATCGCGATATATGTTCAATAAAGCTAAATAGTTCACAACTAATTGTACCTACAAAGCTTTGTTAAATAAATTAGCCAGTATACTTAAAGCATGCTGGCTAATTTTCTTTTGTGGTGTGGTCCCTACGCTACAAGACTCGAACTTTTTCATGGCTGACTTGCTTGCAGCGGCAGGTTTAGAGGATTGTCCTTATTAAGTATACATTTTGTTAGCAGGGCAGTTGATGTACCAATTGCCCTGCTTTTGTATTTATGACTTGCAAGAATTCAATTAGTTACTAAACATTGGTAGGATTCATTAAAGATTGGTTGCCTAAACCGCATTGATCAATTTCCGATTTGCCTGTTCCTTATTTTTTATGGCAGTAACCATATTGAGATATTACCAGAAAGAAAGTTGAAAGCTTTAGTTTCAAAACATGGAGTGAAGTGGGAGTCCGCTAAGGCTACTTTCAAATTAAAAACTGCCCGAATGCCGGTCGAAACTTGATCCGGGCAGTTTTTATTTTACTTGAAATCATCAAGCAGGGACTTCTTAACTCAGTCTATCCTGGAAAATGGTCCGGGCTTCTTTCAATTGTTCGTCAAGCGTAACGTCCTTAGGCCACGTAAAATACAGATGTACAAGTTTTTCACGCCTGTCGTGGAGAAGTTCACGTTTGGTTTTCGGATACCAAAATTCGATCTCTTCTTTTGATAGATCAGTACAGTAAAGCGGCGAACCGGGCTCCTGACTCCAGGATTGAGCAATACTTCCGACATCTACCGGATCAAAACCAATTGCATTGATCAGTTCAGCCACGATAGCCTTTGATTTTGGATCATCGCCCGAAAGCGGCAAAGCAATACGTTCTTCAGAAGATGATGAAAGTTCATCGCGTACCATGGAATGCGCGAACATTGTATTAAACGATTTTACTACAGGATACTTAATATGTTTTGACACCCATTCACTTTCAACCATTCCGTTATCCAGGTCTTCGATTTGCCCGTCTCTGAAAGGATAATAATTTAAGGTGTCGATCACAACAGTACCTGGCTTAACCTTTTCAAAAAGGCCTTCAGGAAGATGGGTGATATTTTTGTTCGGAATAACCAGGAAAACAACATCTACATCTTCCACTGCATTCTCGACAGCGACCGCTTTGGCTCCAACCTCAAATGCATAATCTTTCAATGTTTCCGGGCCTCTTGAATTTGCTATCTTTAGGTCGTAACCAGCTGCACTTAACTTACGGATGATCACATCACCCATACTTCCGGTACCTATAATTCCAATTCTCATAAGTTTGCTTTATTAGCTGTTAGAAATTAGCGACCACCTCCGCTAACCATAATGATCTCACCTGTGATCCATTGGGCATCATCAGATGCTAAAAAGGCCGTGATATTCGCAATATCTTCCGGGAATCCGATCCTTCCTAATGGAATTGTTGCAACAATTCCTTTTTCAACTTCTTCAGTTAGACCGGCTTTTTGTCCTCCTTCTGTTCTTATCGTGCCGGGGTTGACTTGGTTCACCCTGATTTTTCTCGGTGCCAACTCTTTAGACAAGACTTTTGTAATTCCGTCTACTGCGGCTTTACTAGCAGTGTAGCCCACAGAGTTTGGTGGTGCCATAGTAGCTACGATGGAGCCGATATTGATAATGCTTCCGCCTTCATTGAAATGCTTAAGCGCAGACTTAATTGCAAAAACTGGCGCAAATACGTTAGTGCTAAACATGCGATTCATCTCGTCCAGGGTTGTCGCCTCAATCGGAAGAAAGGTGAAAACACCTGCGTTATTAACCAGGATGTCAATTTTATCAAACTCCTCAACGGCTTTGTTAAATAGTGTTTCCAAATCTTCCGGTTTTGTAACATCTGCTTTAACTGCGATCACTTTTGAATTTAAAACGCTCGTTTCGCTCACGATTTTTTCAGCAGCTTCTTTGTTTGAATTATAACTAAACACCACATGAGCACCTTGCTCCGCTAATTTCCGAACGACACCGGCACCGATTCCCTGGGAGCCACCCGTTACTATTGCTACTTTGTTTGCTAATTTGTTACTCATTTTGCTATTTATTTTTTAAATTGTATCTCAAAGGTACTTTTGTTTGTTTCCATATGATACTAATGGAAATAAATAGTGGTTACTTTGCAGTAACAATAAACACAGGTAATATGAAAGATCAAAGATTTAGCTTTTCTAAGTGTTCACTGACCCGGTCAATGGGCATTATCGGTAATAAGTGGAAGCCGATAATTGTCTATGTCTTGCAAAAACGCAAAGTTAGGTTTGGGCAACTGGATGCCATTATCCCATTAATAACGAGAAAAGTTTTAACAGAACAGTTGAAGGAATTAGAAGATGATGGCTTAATAATGCGTGAAGCTTTCGCTGAAATTCCTCCGCGGGTTGAGTATTCGTTAACGGAAAAGGGCTTGGAACTTCTGCCCATTCTAAACTCAATCATAGTTTGGAATGATAAATACGAAACTGACCCGAACAGAGAAAATTATTGCACTACAGGGAGCTTTTTCAAGGAACAAGAGGTGCTTTAATCGACATAGCCCACGTAAGGCTTGTATCTGTCTATATATTACTTTGTTTTTTGTTAATTATAGGGCAACCGGGCTCTCTCTAACTTCAATAGGGCGTAATGGGAATGTTCCGAAAATATTTTATAAAATTAGTCTGGTCTTCAAAACCCAGAAAGTAGCCGATTTCTTTGACGCTCTCGACGCTACGCACCAATCAAACATAATCCCGTCGTCAATAATTTCTTCTGGGATTTTGCTAATAAATTTCCACTTTAGATTCATAGAACACTATGAAGAATCATTTCACAAACAAAAGCGTACAAGAAATCTGCTAGATGTCATCTAAAGAGATTTCTTACTAAAGTGATATAACCGATATAAAATTTTTCGGACAACCTTCCCATGTTGTTCTCACGGTAGGTCATTTTATGGTCGCTACACTACAAAACTTGAACTTTTTCATGGCTGATTTGCTTGCAGCGGCTGGGTTAGCGGATTCTCCATATTAGCGAGGATATTAAGTGGGACATTAATTATCATTTCCCTTGCTTTAGGATGTGATTCTCATCAAATGGTCAAAAATTCTGAAATTCCATTTTTATGGAATTTTTATTCCAAAAAAAATCTAATTTTGTTTTGTTAAAAATGAAAAATATGAAAGCAATAATATTAAAGGAACACGGCGATGCCTCAAATCTGGTATTGGGTGAGGTGCCAGTTCCAGTTCCAAATGAAAGAGAAGTACTGATCAAAGTGAAGGCTGTCGCCATTAATCCATCGGATACATATATCCGAAAAGAGAAAAGTTTAGACTATGTGTTTGGTGGAGAGTTGCCAAGGATCTTGGGCTGGGATGTGGCAGGCATTGTAACAGCTGTCGGTCCTATGGTTGATAAGTTCAAAGTCGGCGATGAAGTGTTTGGCGCAATCAGGTTCCCAGGTCATGATCATGCAGGACATGGAAAGGGTTATGCTGAATATGCCACCGCACCCGTAAAGGATCTGGCATTAAAGCCTGGAAATATCAGTTTTGAGGAGGCGGCAGCGGCAACAATGGCAGCATTAACTGCTTGGCAACCCCTGAGCAGAGCAGGCATAAAACCTGGTGATCGTGTACTTATTGCTCCAGCTGGTGGTGGTGTAGGTCACTATGCAGTGCAAATTGCTAAACATTTTGGGGCATATGTTATCGCAATTGCCTCTGCCCGCAAGCGAAACTTTGTCCTAAGTCTTGGTGCCGACGAAGTGATCGATTATGCCAGTCAGCGTTTTGAAGATGTAGTCGCTCCTGTGGATGTTGCACTTGACGGTCTTCGCGGAGACCATATCGCACGAAGCCTGAAAGTAGTGAAACCCGGTGGAAGACTGATTACCCTATACACAGCGATTGCGGGAACCCCGCTGGAAAAGATCTCCCAGGAAAATGGTGTGAACGCCTATTACAATACTGTACACGCCAGCGGGGAAGATATGAAAAAGCTAGCTGCATTATTGGCCTCAGGTGAGATTCGCTCCCATGTCTCGAAAACCTTTCCTCTTGAAGACGCGGCAAATGCACATAGGGAAATGGAACTTGATAATGCACAGGGGAAAATTGTACTTACCGTAAATGGTTAGCCAACCTTAGGACTACCAATTAGCGAAATGATTGTTCCCGTATAAAGGAAATAGGACTTAAATTTAACTGATTGGCTATCTCAGTACCAGGAATGATTAGATGTATGATAGCAAAAACGATATAAAATTACAAAAAACAATTAAACAAATAATTGCTATGAAAGTTACGGTTTGCGAACTCAGCGATAGTTCTTCTCAGTTCAGCAGCGACTGGGAAGAACTTAAAGCACATCTTGCCATTGAACAACCCGTATTATTATTATTACCAGAGATGCCTTTTTACAGATGGCTGGCTGCTGATCAGAAAATAAGCGAAGAATCAAAAAAAGAATGTATTGCGGCGCACCAGAAGTGGCTTAAAGAAATTGAACGACTTGATGCAAACTACATCGTTTATTCTTCTCCGGAACTTATCGGCGGCAAATTCCTGAATACAGCTTTTGTATATTCCAGGGAGACGGGCCATCAACGACTACATAGTAAAGCATATTTTCCTGAGGAGCCCCATTTTTGGGAAGCATCCTGGTTTGACAGAGAGGAACCTGTTAGCTTCAAACCATTTGAACTGGAGGGGTTCAAGATTGGCGTTTTGCTCTGTACAGAACTCTGGTTTACTCAACATGCACGTGAATATGGTATGCAGGGTGTAGATCTGCTTTTATGCCCAAGAGCAACTGGTAAAGAAAGCGTTAACACCTGGCTAAACTGTGGAAAAACCTCGGCTGTGATATCTGGAGCTTATTGCCTCAGCTCCAATAGAAGCGGTAGCGGAGAAAAAGGTTTTGAATGGGGAGGCATGGGATGGATCACTGAACCAATGGATGGAGCTCTTTTGGCAAGTTCCTCTTTTACCGATAAATTTGTCACCAAAAATATAGATCTGGAAAAGGCCAGGCAGGCCAAAAAAGAGTACCCCCTTTATGTAGTGTCGAATTTCTGATCATATCCCAGTTACACTATTGAAATCAATGCGATTGTTGTACAGGAAATTATAAAAGGATATTGCGGTTATTCCTGTACAATTATCCTTTCGGAAAGATGGACAGGTTCAATTCTGCCATGCGCCTGCAAGTCGACTCGTTCATCCCTGCTTTTGCAGATACGGCTATTCCTGAGATGGCATTGATCAGATAATCTGCAGCAGTCTCGGTGATAAGAGACTTGTATTTTGGATTGTTCTTTTTAGCAGATGTGAGGAAATGTAGCAATGCAGCTCGGCAATCCATGTAGCTCTCCTGGACAATTTCCAACGGCCCGTTGTCTTCCGGACCAAACTCTATGATAGAATTGACTAAAAAACATCCACCTGGCATGCCGGGATAATAGCAGCCTTTTATTGAGACATCGAAAATCCTACTAATCCCCTCTAATGGCTCAACATTTTCTGATTTAATGTTTTCTAACACTTCTGCGGTCAGTTGCTGATAGCGTCTAAGTGCCCTAATCAATAACCCACGCTTATCTCCAAAAGTAGAATAAAGACTGGAGCGGCTAAGCCCGAGCGCCTTAACCAGTTGTTCAGGGGAAGTATTGCTATAACCTTGTTGCTGGAAAAGCATGATCGCTTTGTCTAGAATTTCCTCTTCAATAAAATTTCTATTACGTCCCATTTTTTTCTTTTGATAATCCGCTGCAATCGCCAGACAAGCCATGTAAATATAAACGTCATTACTGTCCATTGGCACAACATCAAAAAAGCCAGGTGTTCATTCCTGACTTTTTATTATTGGATCTTTCGGCAGCAAAGTTATATAAAACCTGCATACCAGCAAAAATTTGCCAATTTACGCGCTGATGCCACCATCAACGGTAAATGCACTACCGGTAATATAACCAGCTTCATCTCCTACGAGAAAATTAACCATTGCGGCAATCTCTTCTGGTTTTCCCAGTCTTCTTAAAGGAATAGCGTTGATATAAGCTTCCCTTATCGCAGGTTCCTTGGGCATCATGTCGGTATCTGTGGCACCGGGTTCTACAGAATTCACCGTAATATTTCTGGGAGCAAGATCCCATGCAAGTCCACGGGTATAGGCTGACACAGCAGCCTTTGTTGCCGCATAGTCACTGAACTGCGGACCGCCAATACGACTTCCCCCTACCGAGGCAATGTTAACAATGCGCCCGCCATCAGGCATGAACTGCTGTGCAGTCCTTACCGCTTCGGCTACAGATCGGATGTTTATATCGATCATACGGTCATAATCCTGACTGCGGTCAGCAGCAGTTTCAAGAGGGCCGGAAACAGAGGCCGCAGCATTGTTGACCAGAATATCAATCTTGCCGAAAGTGTTTGCGGCTGCAATAATAGCTGCTTGAACAGCACCTTTCACAGAACCGTCGGCTTTAATTGCCAAAGCATTTCCGCCAGCCTGCTGAATATCTTTTACGATCTGTTGGGCCCTTTCTTCTGAATGTACATATGTGAAAGCTACAGCAGCACCTTCAGCTGCAAGGCGTTTTACGGTTGCCTGTCCCATGCCACGCGTCCCACCGGTCACGAAGGCTGATTTACCTTTTAATGTTGACATTTTTATTTTGGAATTATAATTCCCAAAAATAGCGCTCTTTCTTTTATTTTGGAAATTTTATTCCAGTATTTTCATCGCGATAATGTCATAATATGAAAGGCTGCAGTTGTTTTGTAGTCTTAAGCATAATGTGCAAAAAAAGAAACAAGGATGCATGATTCTGAAAAAGTCGTTCTTCCCTTCGGCAGTCAACATGATATCTAGAGGATTGCTACGGTAAAAGATTAACGACGGCGAAAAACTTGGTTATTTCCAAATATTGCGAACCTATATTAAATTGCATGGGTAATATAAGAGGAAATTCAACCACTAGCGTTTTTCTTTAGAAAGGCTTATAGATTCTTTATCAAATCCTGTAAATATTAAGCTGAAGATGGATTCCCACCCGAAATTCACAGAGCGCTATGGAGATCATTTCACCCATATAAGCGCATAAAAAATCTCTCTAGATATCACTAAAGAGATTTTTATTAATCGATATAAAATTTTTCGCACGACCTTCCCATGTTGTTCACACGGTAGGTCATTTTGTGGTCCCGACGAGACTTAAAAATAGTGCTTTAAAACTGAATTAATGGGCTTTTATATATTCCGTGGTACTTTTGGTGGTACCTTTTTGACGGGGGTACTTTTTTTGCATTTGAAAAAATTTTTAATGAATTTTAGAACAGCTAACTAATCAATTCTAAAGATTGTAAAATTTCTGTGCCAATTGATTTATTTAACCCCACCCTACCGTTTTTGATCTCCCAAGCATTTGATATAATTATACCACATGATTTTAAACCCAAATCTTTTTTAAAAAAACTATTTGGCACAAAATCTCCTTCTTTTCTGCTCGTATTGCCAGGATATAACAAATAACATTTAACTGCATCAAAATAATGATGATAAGCAAACATTTGTCTTAGATCTTCCATGCTCACTTTATTTACTTGGTCATAAATATTCTTCCATTTAGTATCAATCACGACGTATTCTTTTTCAAGTGCGCTATTTGTTCTCTCAATTATAATATCGGGTTTGAGATAACGATTAGTTGATTCATGGTTCCAAAATTTTGTAGACTTTTGATTATGAATCAGAAGTGTGCCATCATTTGCTTTTTGGAGCATTCTGAAGATATACTCTTCCCATAGCTTATTCATATCAAATAGAATTGCTATGGAATGTGTTGAACCTGAACTTACATCTGGCCTGTAATTAAGTAATAATAATTTTGCAATTTGAACAGCTGTTTTATACGAATCAGATTTTCTGTCGAAGGTCAGCTTATCAAAAGTTGAATTATCGACTTTAACCTCTTTAACCTCTGGAAAATTAAGCTGTAGTTGATAGCATTTTGAAATTAAATACTGGTTGTTACAAATTAACGGTAATATCTTAATTGCTTTGGCTAAAATTTGGTTAAGTAAATGATCCCTATCGTAAGTTGTTTTTGATATAAAAAATAACTCCTTGTGCACAATATTTTTGGTGATGTGCTTTTGCAATAATAATCTACCCTTTAGTGCGGAATAATTAGTCTCTTCTTTTCTATATTTTTTAATTAAACCAACATGCAGCAGATAGTTTATCTCGCTTATAAATCGTTCAATGTAAAGATCAAGAATAGAATTGCTTTTTAATTTGAGAGCAGCTTCAGAAGCGGATGGCGTATCTAATGAACGACAAACACGAAGCATATCAATTAAAATATTTTGCCATTTGTTGTGCTCTTTCTCATCGTTAAAATTGTCCGTTTTGTCTGCTTTCGGAAGAATTTCAAGCGTTAAATCTAAAACCTTTATTATACCAACCCATTCGCAAAATTTTATCCCACCGCGGCTTGGCGTAAAAAATGGACGTTCCTTTTCATTATAAATCTTCCATAAGGCAGTTACATACTTTTCTTCAAGAGTATCTTCTATCCCTTTATCGCCCCTGTAAAAGATTAACTTCTCTCCAACTTTTATCGTTTGATGTTCAAAGACTTTGAGCGTAAACATGTTAAATAGCTTTTACTGCAGCCAAAAAAGAAACATATTCCACACCATCGTTTTTCACGAAATCGTTAATTCTATACACCTTTTTTTCCAAAAGCAAATCTCGATCTTCATAATCAAAAGCAGCAAAGAGATTCGAATTTATTTCCTTAATCTCTTCCACAAAAGCTGAACCAATTGTTAAGCCCATCTTTCCATAATCTCCAAAAAAATATTCTTGTAGAAGTGGAATAATTTTATTGTAAAATGCATTATACAATTGGCTTTCAGTTGTAATTCCTAAAAAAAATGAATGACCAATCGTGTGATCTCTGCTCAACAGCTTTTCTAATCTCTTATTTATCTTTGTTAATATAAGTTCTAGATCTAGGGTATCATCATCAAAGTAATCCGAAAAAACTAGTTCATTCGTCTCCCCATTATCCAATTGGGCAGAAATTTGTTGTTTTTCTGCCAAACTCAGCTGTAGAAGACTGGCTGAATTCAGTAAAGTATAGAGATTCTTTTCTTCTTCAAGCCAAATGTTATCTTCCCATTCTGCTGTTGCATGTTTCAACCATAAATCAAACACCATTTTTTCTGGAGAAATTAAATGAGGTTTGGGCAACATCTCTTCAAAACTAAATCTTCTTCTCAAAGCTGTATCTAACGTTTCAACACTTCTATCTGCTGTATTCATAGTGCCTATGATGTAAACATTTTCCGGCACACCAAATTTAGATTTACTATATGGCAGGGTAATTTCCAAAGCCTCGGATTTACCCAAACGCTTACTTTCCTCAATTAGAGTAATTAGTTCGCCAAATATCGCAGAGACATTCCCTCTGTTTATTTCATCGATTATAAGTACATGGGGGATTGCCTTTTCGATTCGTGGTTTTGATTGCTTCTGCTGATTGGCTTTTTCTAACCAATTATTTATAAAATTTATTGCTGCCCAGTAGGCGGTTGAGTTCATGCCACCAATTACCGCCCTAAATTCTTTATCAATATTTTTAACTTCAGCTAGATTAGTTACTGTTTTCTGTAGTTCTTTCAAGCGTTTATAGGATACTGTATATTCTACGGCTGAACTTCCACCGTTTGCTGGCTTCAACCGCAAGTTACCATTGTTGGTAATCTCCGTTACCTTTAAGCCTTTTTTTGGTGTCAAGATCTCTAACTCATATTCTAAATCATTGTCTTGGTGTTTTTGTACCTGAGCTAGCAATTCATTCCAAGCATCATCAAAATGGTATTCTTTATCATCAATATTTTCAACCGGTATTACTCTTGCCTTATTACATAGTTCCTTAAATATCCCATCTTTGATATCATAGATGACAGACCGTACACCATCTTTATCTTCCTCTAGATCCGGTTTTATTCCTTCAACAAAATCTTCATAACTTATACTTTGATGGAATGTTGTAAATACAATTTGGCCATCTGCTACTTTTTTATCGTATAGCGTTTTAATTTCTATCCTGCTTAAACCAATAATATCTTCACCAATAATTTCTAGAGATTTATTTATCGTATTATAGGTTTTTCCAGTGCCTGGAGGGCCATAGAGTATTTGATTCTTTGGATATTCAACCAATGCGCTATTTGCGTAAACATTATCTATTTTATCCGTTATCTCAAAAGCCATATTTCGAAAGTCTTTTTTATCAAATTTGGAAAAGCCGCTTTTTTCCGTCACAGCAAGTGATTCTGCCGCTGCATTTAATAACTCACCATAGTTTATGTTTATATCATAATCTAGTGGATAGTTTGTAAGGTAGGCTTTAGGCTCAGATTTAAATTCTTCTGCACCATCCAACATTTGATTTTTGGATATCATTCTGAAAAAATGATTGTTTTCTACATTTAAGACGTAACGCTGACCGATCCCAAAAATCAATGTATTTTTATCATAATTGAAGTATATCCTTTCAGAATTTTGGTCAACACCTAGGTCTTTAAGTAGTCGCCTTAAAACTTCGAAATATATTTTTGTAACCTCAGCCCCCAGATTGGACAAAATCTTATCTAAAAGATTCTCATGTTTTTCGATTCTCTTATTTAATCGAGTAATCAAATCCTCGAATTCACTTATAGTGACCCTGTTTGCCTTAAATTCAGGGTTAACCTTTTTTTCGTTTATAATGCCAACATCTGTTAACTCTATTATTTTTTCTAATTGCTGATCAATATCCCCCAACATAGAATCCAAATCAATATAAACTTTTTCTATTGGAGCAGTTTGTATTGTGTACATTTTATTACCTTCCTGCACTGGACGTCTGAAAGTGAATACGTTTTTAAGAGGGTCTTTCAACGCCTTGACTAGATTTAATGCCGACTGATTTTGATTATTATAGGGAGTTTGTGTTTGGTTAAACTCAAAATAATAGGCGTAACCAGCTTTTGTTAGCTGTAGAATCAAACTAATGCAATCACCGGATGAACCAGGAAAACCTACTGGTAAAGTCCAGAAACTAGTTGCAAAGTAATTTGATTTTATAGTACCTATAAAATAATCTATTTCAGAACCCTTTCCCGCACTTTGCCTTACAGTAAAAGTAAAAGTAGCATCTTGTTTATGTTTGGCCATTAGCCAGTCAAAAACAGCTTTTTCGTATTCGTGATAAGTGAGCATTAATTATTTTTTGGTTATTTGTTATACTTTTTAAAATTTTCCGCCTGTTCGAAAATTTCTTCGTAAACCTCATCACGATCAATTGGTGGATAATCATTTTCGGCTAACAGGATGATTAGATCAACTTTTAATTCTGCTTTAATATCCTCCCTTTTGCTCCAATCGGTGTATTTGGCTTTATCATCAACCACATCTTTTACCTGTTGGGCTAAGTGAATTAATTTATCCTCTGGATAGGCAAAATCGTATTTAATGGCTAGGGATTTTAATATATCGTAAAATGCTTTTTCTTCGAAATCAATTCCTAGATCTTTGAAAGAATCTTTTTCCTTTTTAAGAGCATAATACAAATCGATAATTTCGTCTGTAAAATCTTCTAAAACCTCACTTCTTAAAACGTCGTTTTCTTTACGTTCGTTGTATTTGTCTACAATGAACTGGAGTCGCTTTGAAAAATCGATACCAGTAATTTTATTTACTTTTTTGATATCATCAATTGCTTTCGCCAATAGTTTTTGCAATAATTTAATCTTGGTATTAGGCAGTTTTATTTTATCAATCTTTGCCATATAATCCTCAGAGAAAATATCTACTTCTGTTTCATTAGCATCTCCAAGTTTGAATATCTCTTCCACGCCTTCACTTTCTATTGCATCTTGAAGCATTTGGCGGACTTTATTATTCATTTGGGCCGCATCAGGTGCCACCCCCTTTGTTAACTTGTAAATAATAGCTCTGATGGCTAAGTAAAAATGAATTAGATCTCGTTCTTCGTTTTTGAAAACACCACTACCCGAACAAATATCATAAGCAGACTTTAACCGTTTTACGATGTACATAAAACGCTTTTCGAGTTCTTGAGTGAGTTGCGCAAATTCGGCAGACTCATTTAAACACTTAAGTTGTTCTACCGGCGTTCCATGAAAATATTTTGAAGAATCGAATTTATGAAACAGCTTATTCAAAAGATCAAGTTGGTCTTTTACAACTACAATTGATTGTTCAATATCTTCAATATTTTGCGAATCCCCTTTACCATATTGCGCTAAGGCTAAATTTAGTTGTTTCTTGATTCCAATGTAATCAACAACCAAACCCTTATTTTTTCCTTCAAATTTCCGATTAACCCTGGAAATGGTTTGGATTAGATTGTGTCTTTGGATTGGTTTGTCAATATACATGGTATCTAAAAACGGAACATCGAAACCTGTGAGCCACATATCTACAACAATGGCTATTTTAAAGTTAGATTTTTCGTTTTTAAACTGACGATCAAATTCTTTGCGGTCGTCTTTTGTGCCTAATAACTTATATAATGCTTCATCATCATCCTTTCCTCTGGTCATCACCATTTTTAGGCGTTCCATCGGTTTAATTTCTTTCTGCTCTTTTTCCGAAAGCACAACATTATCTGCGGCAATTTTTACTTCAGCCCAATCAGGGCGTATGGTTAAAATATTTTTGTATAACTCAGAAGCTATTTGTCTACTACTGCAAACAAACATGGCTTTGCCTTTTACTGTAGCGCCCTCAGCAATTCTGTTTTCATAATGACGAACAAAATCTTCTGCAATGGCTTGTAAACGTTTCGGATCTCCGATAATAGCATTCATTTGTGCCATCACCTTTTTACTTTCTTCTATCTGATTTTCATTACTTCCCTCTTCGGCACATTGTGCATAATAAGCTTCTATTTCTTCAAGCTTATGGTTATTAAGCAGAACCTTTGCAGCGCGACCTTCGTAAACTATCCGAACCGTAATTTCATCATTAACCGATTCAGTCATCGTATAAGCGTCAACAATATCGCCAAATACATCAATCGTAGCATCAATGGGCGTACCTGTAAAGCCAACATAAGTGGCGTTTGGCAATGAGTCATGCAGGTACTTAGCAAAGCCGTAAGTTTTAGTAACGCCTTTTTCAGTGATACTTACTTTCTGATCTAAATTGGTTTGACTTCTGTGCGCTTCATCTGAAATACAAATCACATTAGTCCGATCTGTAAGTAGTTTTGTATCCTCCGTAAACTTGTGTATAGTGGTTAAGAAAACACCACCGCTATTTCTGCCTTGCAATAGTTCTCTTAAATTACTTCTGCTTTCTACACTAACAACGGTTTCATCGCCAATAAATCCTTTAGCATTGGTAAACTGACCAGAAAGCTGATCATCTAAATCAGTTCTATCCGTAATTAAAATTATAGTTGGACTACCAAAGTATGTGCTTTTCATCAGCATTCTACTCAAAAAAAGCATAGTATAACTTTTACCACAACCTGTTGTACCGAAATAGGTGCCACCCTTTCCATCACCATGAGGGCGCTGGTGTAACTTTATATTTTCAAAAAGCTTAACTGTAGCGTAGTATTGAGGATAACGACAAACGATCTTTTCATTTTTCTTCGAACTGTCTGGCAGGTAAATAAAATTGCGGATTATATCCCTTAACCTGGTTCGGTTAAACATCCCTTGTATCAAGGTAAACATTGCATCAATGCCATCAACCTCCGTTTTCATTCCCTCAATTTTTCTCCATGCGTAAAAGAATTCATAGGGAGAAAAGAATGAACCGGCCTTGGTATTCACCCCATCACTAATCACACAGAATGCATTGTATTTGAATAACTCAGGAATATCTCTTTTATAGCGTACCGTTAATTGTTCATAAGCATGGTGAATGGTCGTATCTTCTTTAATTGCAGATTTAAATTCAAATACGACTAATGGCAAACCATTTATGTATAGGATTAAATCAGGAATGCGCATCTCATAGCCTTTAATGGCCATTTGATTTACAATTTTATACGTATTTTGATCTGATACCGAATAATCAATTAGTTGAATATAGATGTCTTTTTTGAGGCGATCCTCCCGTTTAAGCAAAAAACCATCTGAAACCATTCTCATAAAAGTTTTATTGCTCTCGTACAAATCGGAAGAGGGTAAACGGTCTAAATCCCGAAGAATAGATTCAATTTCAATTTCTGTAATCTCGTCGGCTTGATACTGCCTACGTAGGTAGGCTTTTAAGTCATCATCAATTAGCACTTTATCGCTAACGATGTTACCATAAACTACAACAGGTTCTTCAACCAAATTTGTGATGGCTTGACGGACTACATTGCCTACTTGATGAACCATTTGTTCATCTTCAAGTAAGTTAATAAATGCATGCTCTAATTGCGATTCGGTAAATTTCATGCTATTTATAATCGATGACCAGCAACATAATCTGACCGATTTCTGTTGTAAAATATTTCTGCAACGGACTGTTAGGAACGTTTGGTAATGTTCGGTTTAATGCCTTCAAATTTATTAACGGTTCTATGTATCGTTTAACGTTATCATTGTGCCTTTTTAAACCTAAACATTCTTCCTGGATTTCCTTATTTGATTTTGGTTTTCCTGAAAACCTTAAGATTTCAATTTGTTCTGCTGTAAGTTGCTCTGCTAACTTGGCATATTTTTCTAACTGCTTTTCAGTTGGCATTTTGAATTCAACGATCAGCTCACGTTTTACTTTACCTAGATTACCCAAACTAGTTTTCAGATATTCCATCAAGTCTTTTGTTTCAACTTGGTCGTTAACTTGGTCGTTAACTTGGTCGCTAGCTTGGTCGTTAATAGGAAAAGACATCCTTAAAAAATGATCTGAGAATCTGAAACATTCTTTTGGATAGCTTTCTAAGATACGGGGGATGCCTGAACCTAATTGCTCTACCAAATCCAAATCCCTATAGATTCGCATGATCTCTTTATTTCTTGGCACAGAAAAGCCTTCAAAGAACTCCTCCTGGCTTAAACCATCAGGTAAACCTCCTGTAGAAGTAATTTCTAATCGATCATCAAACAATTCGAATTTTGGCGGCAGCTCGGTAGTGAAATCATTATGTACAAAGGCATTAATAATTGCCTCTCGTAAAGCAATCGCATCCCAGAGCCTGGCTTCTTTTCTTGCTTTGGATGTAATTTGGGTAATGGTCTTATTTTCTAAATCAACCTTATCTAAAACCTGCTTGGTGGCTTTGATTAAAGATTCATAACCGTATTCATTATTTTCTACCAAATTAGCCCTATTTAAACCATTATACTTGGCTAACTTGATAGACGTACTGTTTTTATCGGAGATTAAATAAGCCACATAATTATATTGCTCATCTGCATTAAGTAGCTCTAAATTGGTGGCAAAATTATTGTTCAATCTTTTACCTACTCCCTCGTAGTAGATTTTTAATTGTTCAAAACTTAAATTTTGTTGATTAGATTTAATTTTGCTGATGGAATTTCTTGTACGCTTGGCAAACAGCGTATCAATCATTTTTTGAGGCATGGGCTCTGATGCAGTACCAATTCTGATAAAGGCTCCTTTCTCTGTCATACCGTATTTCTTCAAAAAATAAGGCTTTTCACTGCCACTGGCTATTATAATTTTAATAATATCCAAGCCATCTTTATGCTCACTGATTACATCAAACAAGCCTAAGCAAGAAGGAGAGATATTATGCTTTAAGCGGTCTTTTATTTTTAGTTGATCACCATCGCTATCTGAAACACCAATAGTTTTGCCTGCCTTATCAATGCCAATATAAATCACACCTCCCTCTTTATAATTTAAAAAGGCAATCACTTCCTTTTCTAAGGAATCGGTGAGTTCTTGTTTGTATTCTATGCGGTTTGTTTCAGACATTTTGACTCAATACTTTATTCAAAATAAATTCTAAGATCATTCATTTTAACATCTTGATAGATTATATTTTTAATATCGTGAATAGAGAATTTATTAGGGATTTTTTCTGTTATTTCGCTCAAATAAGGCTTCACTCTATTATAAGGAATACCGTATTCAAACAACTTATTTACAATAACCAAAGCCTGATGAGTAGGTTCGTCAATCCCAATAAATTTACTATAAAATTGAGCTTTCTTCTTCTTGGATTCATTGATAACATCAACATTCAATAAACTTTTACCACTTTGTTTAAAATATAATTCATTAATATCGATTGTAAAATTAATAAGTGGTATTATTTTGAATGGCAAAACACTATAAATCATTTCAATGAGAGAAGAAACAATCTTAGTGGTTTCATCGGTAGGCACTAATTTAGTTAGTTCTTCAACCATCTCATTAAACGATTTGTATTTATGGGTTAAAGCCACCTTTAAGGAGTTTAAGTCGATCCCTCGATTAATCTTTCCAATAATCCCCAAAAAAGATAAGTTAGAAGTATCCTCAACATATTTAATGAGAACCTTCAACTGATTTACAGTAAAACCATGTTTATTTAATAAATTACTCACTTCTATCTGAGGTACACTTGAATAACTAGAATCCTCTAAATAATCGTTTTGAATATCACTTTTAAAATTTAATTCATCTTTAAAATTATTATCTCGATTAATTTCAATTATTTCAGCACGATTCTGAAGTACAAATTGAATATCAATTCGCTCATAAGGTACATTAGCATTTTCAAATTGTTTTTGATGCTTTTCCCAATAAAATATATTCCCAACTTTATGTTCGCCCAATCTTCCTGCACGTCCTATTAAATTCTTATATTTAACTAAGTCGTTCTTTCCAAGAATATCTTTTGAGCTTAATATATATATGTTTTTAGTTGGTGTGTTTACTCCTTCAATAATTGAATTTGTAGCAAGAACATTATAAATTCCTTTTGTCTTAAAAAGATCAATTACTTTTTTCTGTATAAACTTTGGCATTGGACCATAATGTATTCCAATACCCAATTTCAAAGCTTGAATGGGTAACCATTTAGGATGAAAATCATCTTCTACTCTTTTAACCCAATCATCATTTAACAAAATTGAATTATCAATTTTGTTAAGATTTTTTAGAAAAAATTTTTCAAGGTATTTTGGTGAGCTAAAATAAAAAAGATTAGTTTCTTCATTCCTATTTATCGAATCGGTTATTTTTCGATCTAACTTTTTTATAGCACTAAAGTTTTTCGCAACAGGAGCATAATCTGATTTCAAGATATCAAAATTTAATTCTTCCAAACCAGTTATCGAATTAACCAATGGCATTAACAAGATAATTTTATTTGAAATTTCTAACGTATCAATAAAAGAACGATTTAAAATAACTTCCCTGCTACCTTTTATAGGATCGGTTAATTTATATGCTTCATCTATTACAAACAAATCTATTCCATCATAAAATTCTATAAGATTGTAATACTTTTCTTGTGTTCCAATAAAAATACTTTTATCATTTATAGGCTCAAGATTTTTCAAAGAATCGAAAATAATGTAACCTAGTCCCGTAAATAATTCTGAAAAATTATCTAATAATTCATCTGCTAAAGAATTAGTTGGAACGATGAATACAACTTTTTGAGGCTGGTGGTTAAAGATATATTCTTTAACAAGCATGGTCTTGCCAAAACTTGTTGGAGCAGACACTATACTTCTTCTATTTTCAATTATTTTATTGTAAATCTTAATCTGCTCGGAAGTAAATGAAATATCTATATTGTGCTTTAACTGATTTTTATCTTGAATGAATTCAAGTTGTTTTGAAAAAAAAGACTCATCTAATTTATCTTCGTAATACGGTGACAGATCATACAAGAACAAATCCTCGATAGAAACGCTTTCTACAGATTCATCCATCAATTTAATGACCTGTTCTCTATTAATTTGATTTATCATAGCCCTTTTTCTTTAATGATTAAGTCCAAAGCCTTTCTTTGTGCTTTAAATATCAGTTCACTTTTAGATTCAATTGGTAAATGATATAAATGAATTTTATAATGAGATGGAAAATCTTTTATTTTAATTGAGTTAACCAGTTTATATGATTTGCCATAGCCTATTATTGGAATTTCCGATGTATGCAAAACAAAGCCAGAAAATGTAAGAGGTATTTTTTTTATTTCTTTTTCAGTTTTACGAGTTATATCACCATTTATCCCTTTCAAAATAATATCAGTCGTCCCGTTTATTCTGGATATATTATCCTCAAGTTTGCTAACAAACGATTTATCATTAACAATTTTATACGCTCCACTATATAAATTACCATAAAATTTTGCTTCACCTAAAACTAAATTATTTTCAGAGAACATACAAACATCAGTGCCATGTCCAGTCACACTAATATTTTGCCCAACACTAATTACCCCAGTAATTAGCTTGTTATCAATAAAATCAATATTTAATCTTGCTAATAAAGCTTCGGCAAAGAAAGTATAATAAGATTGTTTACTTTCATTACTTTTAATATTTATTCTAATTTCAGAATCGAGAACTTCTTCTTCTCGATTTTTAAAAGGGTTTCCAATAAATCTTTGTAATTGTTTAATTCTATCCCCAATTTTTAGGGGCTCATCTATTTGAAATAAATAATTTAATTTTGTTTCATCATATAATATACTTAATATATAATTATCCAAATCAAAAAATGACAGAGTATGTTCATAAATACTAAATTCATATTTAGCGCATGTACTCTTAGATTTATTAGTTATGGTGAGAGCCATATATATATTGGTTTAGTATGTAGAAAATTCTTTTTCTAGTTCTAAGTTTGTCATTCTAGCAAATAACAACAATTCTATTTTTTTGTAAATATTATTTTGCCGTGTAGCTATTTCTAAATTCTCAATTACGGTTCTAAGAGGGGATTCTTGAAGAATTTTTACGCTTGGATTGCAAATTAAGAGTGTTTCAATTATAGCCTTACTTAAATTTGGTTGTGCTCCTCCATTAGCCAAGTTTGCGATTTCTTTCTGATTTTTAATTAAATGAAAATATAAAAGCGCAGCTTTGTCTACGCTATCGCAAATCATTGCGCAACAAGCTTGATTAGTTGAAGCCTGAAACTTAAGAAATGAAACTTGCCCCGCTGTCGCCCCATACATCGCCATTAAGACAGAATTTTCAGGCAGTATTTTTGTAGAACTTTTCTTGTACCCTAATTCAGAAATATATTCCTCAGCCTCTATTAAAATATTGTTGCAAATTTCACCTGTTTTCACCCAAGGTATGGTACAAGGAAACCAATATTCCAATTTGCCTCGACTAGGCGTTGCTCCATTTTTCATATCGAGACAGAAATCTTTGATACTGGTGATAGACCATTCCTTTGGTATTTCTCCCAAAACGCTTTCTACCATAACTCCTCCATTACTTTTATAAGGCAAACCATTTTCATGAGGAAATTCGAAATCTACAAACCATTGTTTATAAATAGCTTGGGCAGTTTCTCCTAATTTGGCGATGAGTAGGTTATTTAATTTGATTCGATTTTGAATGACATTATATTCCCTTACAATTTCTAGTTGTTTTTCTGGAGAGGGGATTGGTAACAAGGTATCGCACATTTCAGCCCAAGAAAATATTTCTCTAGCACTACCATGAGACATGAAACGGGCATAACGATCAAACTCTGGCCTTTTAAACCACATCATTAAATATTCAGGATATAATTCATTTTTATCCACAACTTCAAAAACAGTATAGGCTTGAGATAATAAAGCATTTTCATATTTTTCTGCTATTGCTATAGATATTTTATCGCCATTTCTAGAAGTCACTGGCCCATAAGCAAATTGATTTTTCTTAATCAACTTATAGGTTGACATATCTGTACCAATAATATTCGCGATAGATGGCATCAAAGCTTTCTGAATGCTCACACCCATTAAAGGGTAATCATTCAGATCTTTATTTCTAATGTTAACTTCTTGTATGTAATCTCCTAATCGCTTATAGTTCGATCGCATAGCCCAGTTCTTTAAAAACATCCAATAAATTTTCTTTAGATTGTTGTTCGCTTTGCAATAAAACTTTAAACTCCGCTTGCAAATTCCTCATTTTTTCGTCAAAATCTATATTTTCATCCCTATTTATGAACTCAATATATTTGCTAGGCACCAAAGAATAATCTTTAGCAATCACTTCCTCTTTATTAGCCGAATAGCAGAATTCAGCTATGTTTTGGTAGCTGGCTAAATCGCTTTGCCAGTTATGGTAGGCTTGGGTAATTTCTATAATATTCTCCTCAGAAAACTGTGTAAATTTCTTTTCAAATGGAATGCCTCTTTCACGTAAATCCATAAATAAGATTTCGTGCTCGCGGTTGCGATAGTTTTTTACTTCATCGTTTACAACTAAGGTTCTTTCTTTTTTGTTCTTATTTAAAACCCAAAGAGTAACACTTATATCCGTAGTATAAAACATGTTTCTTGGCAGAATTACAATGGCTTCTACCATATCATTTTCAATTAATTTTCTGCGTATTTTGTACTCTTCGCCACCGCCACTTAATGCACCATTGGATAAAATAAAGCCTGCTACACCATTTTCAGAAAGTTTACTCACCATATTTAAAATCCAAGCATAGTTGGCATTGCTGGTGGGCGGCACTTCATACCCCCTCCAACGTGGGTCGTCTACCAATTCGTTGCTTGCTCGCCAATCTTTTTGGTTAAAAGGTGGGTTAGCCATAATGTAGTCCGCCTTTAAATCTGGGTGTTGGTCACGCCCAAATGTATCAGCAGGAATATCTCCTAAGTTGGCTGCAATGCCACGTATGGCCAGATTCATTTTAGCCAGTTTATAAGTAGTTGCAGTATATTCTTGCCCATAAATAGAAATTTCCTTTTTATCGCCGTGATGATTCTCTATAAATTTAATAGACTGTACAAACATACCACCCGAGCCACAAGCAGGATCATAGATTACCCCCTTGTAAGGTTCAATCATTTCGGCAATCAGGTTTACAATACTTTTTGGCGTGTAAAACTCGCCCTTACCTTTTCCCTCGGCTAAAGCAAATTTGCTCAAGAAATATTCATACACACGGCCGACAATATCTTGTTGTTTATCTTTTATGGTGTCAATGTTATTGATGGTATCGAGCAAGGCGGAAAGCTTGCTCACATCCATATTTAAACGAGAAAAATAATTATCTGGCAACGCTCCTTTTAGCGCTGGATTATTTTTTTCAACGGTGTGTAAAGCGGTATCGATAATTAAGGCAATATCATTCTGTTTCGAGTTTTTCATTACGGTACTCCAACGAGATTCTTCAGGCAAAAAGAAGATATTCTTCATATTGTAGAATTCCTTCATCTCTAAATATTTCTCTTTTCCCTCTTTTTTTAATTCTTCTCTGCGCTCTTCAAACTTATCGCTCGCAAACTTCAAGAAGATTAAGCCCAATACAACATGCTTATATTCTGATGATTCTACTGTCCCACGAAGTTTATTTGCAGAATCCCACAGGATTTCTTCGATGGATTTATTTTCTTTTGCCATTAATTAATGTTTGGTATTTGTTTTTTTAGGAATGAACCGAGGTTCATTCAAAGTAATCGCACTAAATTAGCTAATATATTCAATAGTTTAATCTATGGAAAAGCTAAGATAGGTAAGTAAAGCAGCCTTAAACTATGGTTTCCCGTAATCTGCGAAAGTCAATAGAAGATATTGAGAATTGAAAACTCGATATAGCTCTATACTAAATACTAGTCAGAGCTCAGTGATAAATGAATTGCGATCCTAGTTTGGACTCAATTAAATCAAGAATCAATAGTTATGCCCAATAATGAATAAGTTAAGGGCGCTTTTTTACTGTTTAGACCTCAAAATTTCGACCTTTTCTCGTTCACTGGTTAGCAATTTTTCGTAGAGTTTTTTGTTTTCTTCATACAACTCTATTACTTTTTCTAGAGGATTGAACGTAACCTGATACCCAACATTCGCACCAGTATTATTTGAGTTTTCGTAGTTATTCTGGATATTATAGATCATTTTTTCTTCATCGAAATTTCTAATCGAATCCGCTGGAAGCCCCAAAACTAGAGCAATTTTTTCTAATGTTGAATCTTCTATGACTTCGCTCTGTTCAAGTTTGCTAACAGATTGTTGACTAATGCCCAATTCTAACGCTAATGTGTCTTGCTTCATCCCTCTCAGTTCCCTTAAACGGCTAATTTTCCGACCTAAATGCATGCGAGTATTTTTTTCTGAGGTTTCCATATTCCAAATATATCTAAAATTTTCCTTTGGTAAAAAACAACCAAGCTATTGTATAGAACAATCTGTTATGGTTCGGTACCGCGATGTTGATTTAGAAATTAGAAGAAACAAATCGAAAAAGCCATGACAGTAGCAAACTTAAGCCGCACAGAATCCATTTCGGCTCGACTAAATTCATTCATTGAATTATTGGTGAAGAAATTTGAGCCATTGAAAATTTATTCATTTTGCAGAATTATAAAATCCAATAATCGAACAGGTTGCTTTATAACTTGTATAGAGAAAGACGAGCCACACTACTTTCTGCTAATGATAATGGAAAGCTCAACCAGGAATGAACATGAAGCCCAAGACTTTTGTCGTTCACATTTTAATGAAGGTAAAATCACTATTCTTTCGCATGGCGTTGAAACGATCAAGGAGTGTATCCAAAAAAACAATAGGTTTTTCATTACGATATTAAACGAAGGGAGGCTTCTCTATAATAATACTGGAATCCTGGCGCAAGACACCGAAATCAAATTTGACCCCAGCCAAAACTTTGAAAGGCCAAAAAGCATTTTGAACATCGGATAAAATTGGCTCAAGGTTTTTTAGATGCGGCAGCAGATAGTTACGCCAATCAACATTATGCCATTGCCGTTTTTTTGACCCACCAGGTCATCGAACAATGTACCATTGCATTGATCAGGGTAAATCTCGCTTACAGGTCAGATATTCATCACTTAGGCCGTCAACTCGATCTCTGCTGTTGCTTTTCAGAAGAGCCTTCTAATCTTTTTAGAACCACAAAAAATGATCTTTCATTATTTGAAATTTTACTAAGAAGCTATTCCCAGGCAAGATATAAGGACACTTTTAAAGTTGATTCGGACGACGCAGATAAACTTGTATCAAAAGCATATGCATTCTTTGAACTAACAAAAGAGATTTGCACCACTAAAATATCTGATTTCAAATTGCAAAATGAAAAGCAAACAGAAATGGAGGTAGGTTTTGAATAATTTAATCCCCGATATACCTTTTTACAGGTTTTTTAAACTTCCCTTCAAAAAAGGAACCCGATTGCTGGAACGAAAAACCCTGGATTCACTATCAGAATTTAGGCCACCAAAACGCGGGTACCTTTCTGTTAGCGTAAAAAATTTGGGTTTTGTTAACGAGATACTTACCGCCTCTATCAGTATCGAAAATGAAGATGTCGAAATGGTATACCTGAAAGTAACACAGGATCATTTACTTATCAGTTGCAGCATGGATACAGATGAATCTTATTTAAGCAGATATGCCTACTTTTTTCTAAATAAATATTTATGGTTTTACCATGTAAAAAGCTTTGAGGACTATTACTATCCGGATTTCTTTGATGCTGATAATGGAACTTCGAAATATCTGAAAATCGTGAGCAATAGCAAGGGGCTAACCATTAAACTAAAAGATCCATTTAGGAATCTTTTTAAACCAGGCATTTCGCTTCCACTTGTTCCATTAGAAAACGAGGCAAGAACCAATATTTTCATTGAGCCACAATTATCGGATTCGTTAGATAATGTCACACCGGTTATCGCATATTGTATTTTAGATCCTCTGAATCTACACGAGAAATACAATGAAGAAAAAGAATTGCCCTTAATCATTCCTTTTACAGCAACCCTAAATAATGACAAAATAAATTTTAAATCATTATTGACATACCTAAACAGTAAAACAATATCAGACGATCTGGAACTCAATTCAGCGCAGCTTATTTTGAACGACATCTGCGAAGAAATGTGGGAGAACTCTTTTTACTTTCAAACTAAAAACCATAAGGATGAAAATTATAGCAGAACCTTTTCCGAAAGGAAAAAATTACAGTTTGATCTTTGGAAAAGTGCACTTCCACAACTTGTGAATGAACGGTTCATGTGCTATCAATGGATTTATGGCTTAAGATACATAAAAGGAAAGCCGACAAAAAAAGATATTCGATTCTGTCAGGTTGCGAGTGATATACCTCAACTCAAATTTTTTCTTATTGACAAAGGAGAATACTATTTCCTTGACCTCAAATTTATGGTTAATGGCAAGCTCTCCAATTTTGCTCCGATTTTTAACATGTTCTTTTTTGCTGCTACTGAAAAGAACCCAATGAGATTTTATCTTCTTGGCTCGATGACTGATGCAGAAATCGTATCTTATTTCTCGAAAATAAGTTTTCGATTGCCAGTACTAAAGAAACATTATGATACCCACTTGAAGCCCTTTGTTCAACAAATTGCGCAAACCTATGGCTTAAAAAAAAGATAGTCCTACACCCAATGCCTGTCCATTCTGGAATTTTAGAATGGACAGTTTTTTTTTCGTAGATGTAAAACGCAAACCTGGGTCGGGTTGAGCGGCAGGTTTGCAGGCCAAAAATGAGTGGTGGGTGAACTATCAATTAGCTTTTTTCTGCCTATCCTTCAAACTTTTTTTTGATTGCCTAGCACTTTCATAATCTTTCTTTGCCTGGGCTTCCTTTAAGCTTGCCTCGATTAATATCTGATGCTGGTGGATTTGGAGATCAGCGTTTTTTATCAGGTTTTCCTTGTCTTTCAGGTAATGTCCGTCAATTTCATTAGCGAGCTCTGGATAGGCACCACGTATCACCTTAAATTTATCTGATTCAGTTTTGAGCTCGCTGTTTCTGAAAGTTAGAGAAATGGAACTCCCCAAAGAAATTGCAACTATAAGAAAAATAATTATGGCACCCACAAAATAGAACTTTGATTTTATCTCATAGCGATGTTGGTGTTTTACTTTAAACGCTTCAGGTAACTGCTCTATTTTTTTCTTCAGCTCATTCATAGAAACTTGAAATCTATTAATATCCTCTGTGGAAGGTATGATTTCCTTATCTGGAGTAGTTGTTGCAATCGCCTTATCAGCCTGCGAATTCTGATGCGCAATAATAACCGATAACTTTTCATCCTGGAATTTCATCTGACCGATGAGCAGATCCATGATCTCTTCTATATTTTCTAACTTTTCATTTATGTTTTCCATAAAATTGCATTTAATTTGTAATTACCTGCCTCTTCCCTGACTTTGCTCTTCATCATAACCGGTTCCTTTCTTTTTCTTTTTTCTAGGCTCTGGATCAGCCTGAATTGGCGAGAACGTCGGCTTAAAGAGAATTTCCAATACTTCAGTCAGTTTAGAGGATTCACTAAACGTCCCATTGCTAGGCGAGCTTTCACCATATTCGCGGTCAGGTAACGTTATTTTACCGCCATCCTGTTCAATAGATTTATCCTGAAAAAAGGTAGTGAGTTTACCATAACTGAGCGACCTGTCAATTTCTGAACCTTTAAAAGTATATTCTCCGCTCTTGAATGAAACGCCCTGTATTTCGTTGCTACCGTTCTTATATTTAAAAACCATTTCAATACCGGCAATGGATAGTTTATTTGCAAAGTTCTTCCAGTTTTTACTGCTTTTTTGTGCTGATTTAATTTGGTCAAAAAGCAGATACCGGATCTTATCGCTCCCTTTAAGCGCCTTTCTGTTAACTTTGTCTCGATCCTTTGCCATAAATAACCCATGCTTTATGGTTATGTCTTTGCAAGCCGCAACGTTTCTTTTAAACTGGAACTGATCGGAGATTGTCTCGCCGTTGTTGCTCACTCTGTTATAAATAATGTGCAGATGCGGATGATTGCTGTCATTATGCCTGGCAATTAAAAGCTGAGTGTTTTTTATCCCCATCAGTTTTAGATATTCCATCGCAATTTCCACCATCTTACCGTTATCAAGCTTTGCTTCATCTCTTGCACTCCAGTTCAGAGAGATATGTCCAACCGCTTTTGACAATTCGCTCTTCATTTTCCGTTGTGTATTAAAATCCTGCGTCATTATGGCCGGGTTTTCCATTCTGATTCCCTCAACGAAAAGAACCTCGGCATCCAACTTTTCAACCACGTAGCGTACACATCCACCAAAGCTTTTTCCAATTACGACTTTTCCTATCATCCTATGAAATACTTAGCAATCAATTCATGTATCTCACCCATCAACTCCCTGCACTTTTTCTGAAATACCAATAGTCCCTGCTCATGAGAAAGCTTGGTAAGCTGGTTCAGGTTATTCGCCATTCCAGCGAGCATCCTGAATACCTTTAAATCTTCAGGACTTAATCTTGGCGAAACTTTTGCGGCTTTAGCCGACTGACGAAACCAATCACTGATTTTGAGGCCTGCTCTATTCGCTTTTCCCTCAATGATAAAATGCTCTGTTTTGCTTAATCTCACCATAATGATTTTTTCTCGTTTTATCTTCTTTACCGGTCTGCCTCCTTTGGACTTTCCGGCACTTAATAGTTCTTCCAAAATGTTTCTTAATTTGTCTTCACCTACTTTTTGCGACCATCGGGAGTAAAAAGGCAAGTTCTTTTTCGCCAGAGCGAAAAAGGTTTTTGTATAGCAAAAACACAAACTTGCTCCCTCAAAACGCCAAGCCGATCATCGCTTAAAATTCTACTGTCTAACCAAAGATTTTAAAATCTGATACGCCCTTTTCCGATCTCCGCCAGCGGCATACTGAATAAGAATATCGCAAGGTGAACCACCTTTTTTATTTATGAAATATTGTGCGGCGGGAGCCTCGCTACTGAAGACAAAAAATGTTTTCAAAATAGTATGGTACTCTGCACTCAGTCCATTCTTAACCTCTTTTCCGGGCCTGGTATACCGAATCCTAGGTCCTTTGTGGCTGTGGCATTTCCAACCACCATTCAATAGAATTGTATTGATTATATCTGGATCGGCTTCTCTGTTAAAATCTTGCCAAATATTCCTGTCATTGCCTGACCTAAGCTGACCAGGTAAAGGCTTACTAACTACAGTCCCGGCAAAAAGTCTCTTCTTGAAAAGGGTCGCTTGGTCATCAAAGAAAGCATCGGGATCAAAGGACAGAAAACGATATGAGGCCACATTTCTAGGTGCAGTATCTAGGGTAATACCCCAGCTATAAAAATACTGAACCATGGCGTCAAAATGTTCCTTGTGAAATTCAACAAACTCTATCGGAATCAAACCCCATAATCCATTTCCACTTGCTGATTTACCACAATAGGCTATGTAAGGTATCGTAATAATCCTTTTGAATATGCTATCGAGCCTCTCGCCAAGACCGTCAACATCAAAAGCAAGATAACCACTATGGCATTGATGAAAGCGCTCACCACGTCCGCCGATCTGTTGACTACATGGTGTAATTGCCAACAATTTTCCTTTTAAGTATTGCTGCCTAGAGGACTTATATTCACATTGTCGGATTTCTCTTAAAATATCAGCTTGCCAAGAGGTTGACAAAGCTTCAAATAATGTAATTGATTTTGGGGAGGTACTGTATTTATTTTCAAAAATACTGCACCAAGCTGTTTTCAAACTTCTCATAAAAAAGAATTTTTGAACTGAAATAGAATGGCCATTTCACTTGCCGTTCCAGTTTACTTTATGAACTAAACTGAAATGGCTCTACCTTTAGGTAGCCATTCAGTTCAGTTCAGTATCTGGATTCATGTTAATTATCGCTGCCTTTCCGCGAAGGCTTTCCTCTTCCGGGTTGGAAAGGATTTTGTCAATTTGTAATCTGGTAATCAAATCACTGACCTTATTCAGGCCCGGACTTTGATCCAGATTAAATGAATTTCTAAGTCCTTCAGCCAGCAATGGCCTGAGTTGTGAGCGGAGGAGCCCATTACCAAATTTTACAAAGATGGATTTGAGAATAGCTTTAAGCAAATCTTTATCAATCGCATCATAATTTTGGAGGACCTTTTTAGACTCAGTTAACGGGCTATCCCTTGAATGAAGAAGATCATCAAATGAAACTCTTCTCCCGGTATTGGAAAAAGTGAGCGTCAAGGGGTCGCACTCCAACACGAAACTTGAACCTTTAAATTCCAACCCAAGATAATTACCCTTGAGTACGGAAAGATGCTTTAAGTTACCATCGAAAACATCATTCCTTAATTCCAATACCAATCTGCACTTCTGCTCAAGTCCTCCGGCTCCCTGCACATTGCTCTTATTGGGAATAAGAGATTCTGTCCGCTTATTGGTATGATGCATCAGCAATATTAAACATTGGTAGGTTGTGGCAAGCCGCTTCATACAGCTAAGTACATGCCTTACCTCTCCATTGTCTTTGATATCATTAACCAAATCACCCAGCGTATCAATCTTGATTATATCTATTTTCTGGCAAACTAAAATATTCTCTAATTTGCCAATCAGGTTATCTGCGTCGAAAATGAAGTAAAGGTTTTCCAAAGACCGAATAATTAAATCCTCAGGTTGGTTTTGAAGCTGTTTCCGAATTAAATAACTGATGGCGAGATCATCATCTTCGGTGCATACAATAATTGCCTTACGGGAAAGTTGTTCTGAAAAAGGAAAACTTATAAACTCATTTTTATTTAAAACCAGGGAGAGGATAAGGTCTCTTGCGAAAATTGACTTTCCAGTATCTGAACTACCCGCGAGTAAAACTAAGCCAACCTTTGGCAACAGTTCACCGAGCATTTTGGGTAATTCGAGAATATTTCGCCGAAAAAGATCAGCACCGGAAAAAATTCCGACCTCTTCAGCATCATCTATTAATTGATTCTTGTTAGCAATAAGAATATCGTTCCTATGAACAGAAAGGCTATTTATTCCTGCTGAATTTTTCATATAGAATGCCCTTTCTGTTTTTGAACTGCACACTCTAATGCTTCAATAGAATACAATACTCGCCTACCAATTCGATAAGGGATGAGGATACCCGCCTTTTCCCAGTAATAGAGTGTTGTGAGCGACACGTTTAAAAGACGTTTTGTTTCCTCGCGTGTTTTATACCTGATTTTTTCTTCTGGTTCTTCACTAGGTGACTTACTATGTTTAAAGAGTTCACCAAAAACCTCTCTTACTTGCTCGGAAAGAACTTCCTTGAACTCTGAATCCGAATAACTTGTTAAAATTTGCGCCATATTTTTTGTAATTGAATGACACAAGATTCACTAGGATAAACTTTGGGATACTATCATTATTTACAGTAAGTTCATTTTATTTGGTGATTAAAATTGTAACGATAGGAAATTAGTTGTTTGATTTCATTGACATGCAAGATATCAACATAGATAAGTCTGGTAAAAGTTTAAGTATAATTATAGTTAGATAGTTCTCCTGATTTTTCGGCGCTATCAGCTAAAAAAAGATATTTTCTATGAAATTCTGTGGGTAAAAAATCTTAATTCTCAATGAATTCCATTTGTCTCCAGAAATTTCGCTAAATATGATTGTGAAGCAGTGTGCGTAGATTTTATGCTGCTTGTGTAAACTTTAATGATAAATTTTAGAAGTCTTCATGGGTACATTGCCACTTACCATAACAACCTTGAAAAATGGTTGTTCATTCGAAGACCTATATAAAATTTTAAAAACAGTCATTAATTCTATAAAAACGCCCCTTCTTGTGGATGCATAATTAATATTAGATTTGGTGTTTCCAACTTATATATGTCAACTATGAAGTATAATTTAAACGGGCTAATTTCTATAGATAAAAAGGGTTTATGCTGTTTTACTGATTCGTTGGGGCATGAAGGATCAAAACAATACTCCTTGACTCTATATCTAATTGGCTATACTATAAATCAATATGAAACAAACGGAGACATAAGTACCATTGAGCACAAAACTAAAAACTATATTAAAGTAGGAGAATGGGCGGGAATTGGAGACTTTATTGAAATGAATATTTACAAATTCGGTTTATATGCTAGTTCTAAATTCGATCCGTCACAGTCATATCAAACAACCAAAAAAAAACTACACCATTTAGAATATAGAGATTTTGAAAATTATGAGATTCCTAAAAACACTCAAATGCACAGGTATTTGAAAACAGTTGATAGATTTATCGAACTTGCGAAATATCGCTAATTCTACATTCAACAATCACAGATAATTACTTTTTATATAAATAAATTTTTAGATTTTTTATCCGAACTACTTCATAAATTAGATTAACAATTTAAATGCTTTTAGACGGCACCAAGCGGGCACATTAGCCTTACTGTCGAGGTTAAACCTTAAAGCTAAAAAATGAATTTCTAAAAACTTATCATGTCTGCGATTTCCGTACCCGGAAAGAGTAAAATAGGGGCTTTCGGGAGTTCTACGCTTTTAAACCAATTTTCTAATTCTTCTACATCCATTCAAATAAAATAAACTATTGGGATGAAGTATTTTAACTTTATAGGTCATCTTTGGCTTTATCTCTTATTATGCTGCCATTTGCCTTATCAAAATAAGATAGCTTCACAAAGCAGTTAGAAACTCTTTTATGTGCTATGGATAATTCTATACCTCCTTTTTCCGTCTGCCAGATCGAGTAATATTTACAGTTGTCAATTTGGACTTGATACATTTTTGTCCTATCGTCTGCATCTTGGGAGTACTGTCCCCCAAATTTTTCAACAACATCTGTAGGCTTACCGTATTTTTCAGTCAGCATTTCTTTTAAATTTCTGTAATTTTCAAACAGAGTTGCCCAGGTATCTTTGGCTGGAAAAACAACGACTATCTTATGAACTAGATCTTTTTGTCTTAGGGTCGAAACGTCAACAACACAATCTTTATAACCAGCGAAATCGCCTTTCAGGCCGGCAGTTTCCCCTTCTGTACCGAGATGATCGAAGCCATTTTGCTTCATTTTCGAAACATAATCCGCAAGTGATCCGTCAATAGGAACACCTTTGAAACTTAAATGATCGGTTTTTGGGTTTTGAGCATAACCCTTTACTGAAATCAGTAAAATAATTATCGTTAATAATTTAGTTTTCATAATGTAATGTTGGGTGCGTGTTGGCAAAAAATGTAGCATACGTAACTTGTTGACTTACCAATGTAAAAAAAAATGCAAAGTAATAAAAAGGAAAATCGTATTTACTAACATTTAATTTAAGTGTTCTCAGAGAAGTAAAAAGGATTTATCTCTCCTTTACATAATAACAGCGGAATGATGATATTGCAACTCATATTTTCTAAATCCCAGAGAAGACTGATCAAGAACTCAAGGAAAAAGGAACCTCTGGCATAGATAAGCAGGAACGCAATTCATAAAACCTAAACCGAAAAAGCCAGGAAAAAAGTAGTTAGCGGAACCATACCTGCTACTACTGAAACGCGATAGAACTATTCATCATCTTCAGGAAAATATTCATAGGCCGCATAATATGCATCCATTTCTGACTTGTACGATCTAGAGGGCGAATTATCATCGGGAAAGCAAATTTTCTCAATATCGTTATAGTGCGACATCAAAATATCTGTCACGTAATTTTTATATAATGATGATGATGCAAAGCTCCAGTAATCATCGCCAAGATAGAGTATTAATTTGGGATGAATGAGAACATCAGCACTGATGGTAAAATGGTTCAGCTTATTAACATAGAATACTATCAGGCTGGGTTTATGAATTAAAATGTATTCAACTGTAAACCCTTTCAATTCTCCGAAACCAATTTTAGATTTTAATGAATAGATAATTACCGGATCGTATCGTAAACATAGTTTTAAAACACTGTAGTTTAAGCGTTTCTTGTCTCCCTTAATCTTATCATAAGCTTTTATTGCTTCCTCCATTTTTACAATTTGAGGCAGATAATCGAAAGTACTTAAAAATTGTTTAGCCTTGATCTGACTATAACAATTTTCTATACTTCTATCATCATCAAACCAAATGTGATCATAATCTTCATCTACGATTGCCTTTGGTGGATTAAAACCATTTTTTTCTAGTACGAAAATAAGAATATTAATGACTTGGGAAAGGGAGAGTAGGTCTTTAGCGCCTGAAAAAAAAACTACACGTTGTTCCATTATACTATTGTATTAGTAATATTCGCTTTAAACTACAAAATTCAGTGCAATTTATATTTAAAGTTTATAATAATTAATTTGTCAAAAGTATTCCAATAAATACTTCAAAAATTCATCTAACAAAAAAAAGTTGCTTGTTCACTCTTGTTGATGTTTTAACAAAAGCGAAAAAGGCTGGAGGTTGGGGGTTTTCGGAAAGGCTTTTAAGTGAGTACATAGGGGAAGATAAATACATTATGAGGATAAACGAGGGTGATGTCTACACATTTAAATGGGTATAGAGATTCACACTTAACAAATCTGAAGAAACGGTGAAAAAATCTCAATAAACGAAGCGATATTTTATGATGGGGAGATATATAATACTTTACCACAATTAAAAGCATATTAAAGTCCGGAACGAATTAGAAATCTCAATAAACGATGATCTTTAAACAACGAAATCATGATGATTAAGATATTATGATTAAATATCTTTATTTTGCTAAATGAAAAAAATTATAATTGCCCTTATACTAGTCATTAGTTCCATTAATGCTTATTCGCAATTTGACATACCAAAAGGTGCGGACAAAATTGTTATCAAAAATGATAGAACCGCACAGCAAAATTTTGTGCTATCTAAACAAATTCTTGCAGATAACAGTATCGAAATAGATAAACAGGATGGCGATATTCACCAAGTTAAAAGTGGTAAAGTAAAGCTAAACAACTATGCATATTACATCATGTTGATTAGTAGTAAAGATAGCTTGATTTCAATAACTGGAACTTGGGCTAATACAATAACGGTACAAACAAGTTCGCTTTCCCTTCCCCCCACCGCTTACACAGTGAGAAATAAAGGTAGTGATAAAATCGTTTTTACTAAAATGGATGATTTTGCAACTAAATTTGGGGGTAAAAAAGAATACTTATTGACATCAACCAAATAAATTTAAAAAGGATAAAACAAAAACGCATGTTTTATATAGTACCGACAAAAAGAGGGATGGGACTTGAAATTTGGGGAACATTATTCTGGTGCCGGTCGCCAGCTGCACCTGATCAGATCCATAAGGAACCAGGTCAATAAGTAGAAAGCCTTAAAAACAATTAAATATGAATGATATCAAGACTTACATTGACCACCTAGAGAAATTGAGCGCAAATTTTAGCCCACCTGAATTGGTTTTAATGTTCGAGAATTACTTAAATAGCAATGCTGAACTTCAATCCTTACTGTTAGATTATCATTCTGGCAATAATTATTTATATGATGAAACACTAACACCTAAATATGTAGAAAGAGATATTACGAGGTTTATAGCATTTCTGAAAGGAATGGGAGAAAAAGAATCTGATAATTGATTAAGATCTCAAATAACGAACTTAAAAACAATATTATTATTCCTAAATACCATGTATCATCACTTGAAATTAAATATCCATGTGAATTGAAAATAGCGGATACTGAATACGGCCCGGTTACTTACACGTTTTTTATAGAAGATCCTGATCAAACGACTTTGCAAATGAAAAAAGCTGAAGATGGTTCGTGGTTGCCAACTAAAAATAGTTTTAATAGTGATTGGGTTAGCCAGTTGCAATTACAAGTGGATTCAAAAAATTATTGGTAGTTATTTTTCAAAAAAATTTTGCACTTAGAAGGCACAGATAAATAAGACTTAAAAAACTATGATAAAGTTAAACAGCTTAATGAAACATCAATAAATAGAAAAGAATGAAGCGGATATTTTTAAATATTTTTTTGATGGGAATACTTCCATTTATACTGTCATTTTTATATATCATTCTTGCACATCGTGATTTTGCGGAAGGGCCAATTGCTTGGTTTATTTTTACTTTCATTATAGCGGGTCTACTATACTATTCAACAAAATATTTTGAAAATAAAGTGATTGTTAGCGCTTTATTAAAGACTTGTTGTGGCAATACTACTATTTATAGACACGATGGGGATCAATATCGGCAGGTTAGAAGGCTCTTACAAGACTTTTCTTTTCTCGGGAATGATAACCATCTAACAGAGAAACGAATATTTCTGGCTTTAAAAAAGGTAATCAAAAAAGGCTACTTAATTCAAAAGGAAGGGGAATATCTCCTGACAGAAAAAGGAATTGAAAATTTAAAGCTCTCTTTTAATTAAGTGATAAAAAACGATGAATAATAGCGATTCGGAATTAGAAAATATTGTTAAAGAAGGAATTAAAACAAATTCAGATTTAGCAGTGGACATATTTGAAATCACAATTGACACATTCATGGAAGGCATAGTAAAGGAACTTCCGATAATAAAATCGTTGGTTGCGTTCTACAAAGGAAGCCTTGGCATAAGAGAATCACATTTCATTAAAAAGATATTAATTTTTTTTAAGCAATTACACTCGGGCACAGTATCGGATTCTGATCTTATTTTATTCTCAAAAAAATTTGATGAAGATAGTGTTTATAGAAAAAAAGTCACTAACCACATAATGATATTGAATGATCGTTTCATAGAGGATCAGAAGTCTATTTACTTCGCAAACTTACTTGCAGCCCATATCAGAAGTCACATAAGTTATGATGAATTTATCGAAATGTCTTTAATTCTGGAAAATTCGCAACTAAAAGTTTTTAATATGCTAAGTGAACTTGCAACTTCTGATGAGCCATTTAAAGAAGCTCACCATTTGCAAAAACCCTATAGCTCAATGTTATTATCATCAGGGCTCATTATTTTAAATAATGGAAATTTTGGAGCAACAACGGTTAATTTTTATGGCGTTTGTCTTTTTTACTATGCTATGAATGGAAAATTAGATATGACTAGAGATCAGATTGAATCAGTGACCCCTAAAGCTTGGACACTTTATGATGATAGCGATTCCGTTAATGATATTAAAAGTAGTTGATATAATTTTGGAAAGAAGGTATAGAATACCAGCCTCAAAAAACGAATATTAACCTGGTGCCGGTTGCCAGCTGCTCCTGATCAGATCCGTAAGGAACCAGGTTAAGAAGTAAAGTCAGGAGCAAATTAAAAATCTTAAAAAACTATAATTTTATAGAAAAATGAAAAAGTTTGCGCTTACTCTAACGTTATCAATATTTTCTCTGGTCATATATGCACAAGCACCAAAAGGAACAAATAAGATTATAGTTATCAATTCCAAATCAGCATCGGATAATTTTTTAGCTGTAAAACAACAATTAGCTGAAAATTCGATTGCTATTGCTTCGCAGGATAAAGATATTTTTCAAATTGTAACAGGAAATATCCCAGCTAAATCTGGCGCAAACTATCAATATATTATTTTTTGTAAGGAAAAATCGATTGCAATCACTGGTAAATTCACCACTGGAATTGAAATGAATTGGGGCTTTGGAATTACTGCCAAAGATGATGAAATGAAAATCGTCAACAAAGGGATGAGTGGCAGCATATTCAAAAAGGCATTCACAGCGATGGAAGATTTTGCTAAGTCGCTAGGTGGTGAAATCACTTATGGTGCGGTAATTAAGGAAGTGAAAGTTAAAAAGGATGATGCTTACTAGCTTGAGGTTGGTGTAGCCAAGTCGGTAGTAAGATTAACTATTAATAATCTCAAATAAAGATCGATTATCCAGCTATTAAAATCCTTTGAATCAGCAGGATTTAATATTGACCATTTTAAATCCTACTCCCAATATTTAAGAACTTAAATCGTGAAAGGTTTATCCAAAAAATGAAATTCACCTAACGATGGTTGACTAAATAAAAGTACGCAATAAGATTTGCCAATCCCCATACAATTGATGAAACACTCGCCCAACCGGTGCCTGTTTTTTTTGAAGTTAAGCAGCCAGCGATTAACCAAAATAGAGGTGTTAAGCAAATAAGTAACAGTAGATACCACCAATTAATATAGCCTTTATATCTCAAAAGCCAATATCCCATTATTGGGTAGAGGAGTATAAAAGAACTCATAAAAGCTGAAACAGCGGAATTATTCATTAGAATATTTAGTTGGTAAGCAAATATACTTCTAGTTAATAAAATATTCGAAATAACTTTAGTAAAGCTTAAATTCGAACAAAAATAACACGATGATAAAAATCAAATTAGCGCTCACACTGATATTTTTAAGCAGTGCTTGTGTTGCTCAAATCCATTTTTCTGAAAAAGACAAGATTGAATTAAAAAATGAGGTAATAAAAGATTATGAGTTAACCTTTATATTGGACAGTGTAGGTAAAAAGGTATTATCAGAGTGTACGGTACAATTAATCGAAGAACATTTTACTAAATATGGCCGCCCATCTGTAGACACATTGAATGCTTGGTATTCAAAATCTAGGCTGAACTGTATTGGTCGTTACAAATCACAACTGAATAATTGTTACACCCGTTGGTCGGCTTTCCCTTCTATGAACGAAGGAACAGTAAGATTATTTGAATCATTTGTACCAGTCTTAAAAAAAGTCCGGGATGAAGATAAACAATTAGTTATCTCAAAAATATTAGAGGTTTTCAGGGAAAACTATCCTGAAGGTTTCCCCTTTAACGTACCACCAAATAAATTAAATAGCATGTTGAACCAACTACAGCTTAGAATAGCGAAAATTCCAAGATTGAAAAAGTACATTTAAATATCTTGGTTTATGCTTATAGAAAAATACCGTTGGTCCAAAATTTAGAATTTGAATAAGTGAAGGAACAATTTTATATTTAAAATGATAAAAGAAGAATATGCTTGAATTAATAAAGGCAATCTTATGCATTGCTACTTTATTTGGAATTTATTTATTATTAGTCATTGTTTTTGAAAGATACCTGGGTGTATCTTTGTTATTTTCAACAAGTCATCGTGGGGCTAAAAAAATGAACGATGAGCGTCGGCAGACAGCTGTAAGCGTCGAAAAGTTTTCAAGGGAAAATCCAGAAATTTTTAAACAAATCTTAATTGATATCAAGAAAAAAAGATTTGCTAAAATTCCTGAAAACTACGATCTCCTTATTCGCCGTTATATTAAAAACAATCCTACATGGGCGGACGCAGAATACAATAAAGCGATGGCAATTTATAATAAGAAGCAAGAAATTATACAGCAAACAGAGCAACAAGCTTTAATTAAACAAAAAGAAGAGTTAATCAACTCCCTACTAGCACGTGGTTTAACCTTAGAAGAAGCTGAAAATTTCATTGCAGAAAATGATTTTCTAACGTCTCCACAAAGAATAGATCCAGATTTTTTTAAACCTCAAAAGAAAAGTTACAGTAATTAAAAAACTAAAGTTTTCGATCTTTAACACTAAAACAAGTAATGATAAATAACACAGAAGAAAATACCCCAAAAAGTTGTGATGAATGTAATGCATTAAATGGCAAGGGCAGGCATACACCACCGCACAAATATCTTTTGCAAATTGATTTTAAAGCTTTCCCTTCACAATTTGGCAATGTAGATGAATATTACTACGAATGTAGGCAATGTGGTAAAAAATGGCTTCATGAAACAGGCAGTTACGGCCACGGGTGGCAATAGTAAATTTTTGAGCGATAAACTAAATATAACGTAATCCCAAAAAACGAACATATGAACAAAGACACAAATCAACGCCATTCGAAATTAAGAGGAGGAGTATTCTTGACAATAGCTATGGTGACTTTTTTGTGGAATTCCCGATATGAGAAATTCTGGATGAACCTTTATCAGAGTATTTTAGTCGCTTTGCTCCTCACCTGGTTGTTAGTGTATATAAAAAGGTTATTCATAGCTCTAGTTAGCAGGGCAAAGGGATGCATGAACAGAGGAAATAATATTTGGGAACACGACTACGTAATAAAGAGTTCCACCCTTGGCTATCATGACAATAAGGAGATAAATCATAGGGTGCGTTATGAATGCAAAAATTGTCGAAAGGTTTACGTTGAAGATGTAGTTGAATATTTACGTTAATGACCTTCTTTAAATTGCAGTTTGTAGTTCTCGTTAAGAATCATCAGCGATACATATTCAAATCCATGGGACTTTCATAATACAGATAAATCGCTTTTATCATCGAATTAAATAATAGAGTTGTTATACCGACTTAAATAAATAATAAGACTCTAAAAAATACAGCAACTAACATCGCCTATTGCAAAAATGGCGGGCGACGTTGTTCTCGATAATTTTCTACATTTAACACAGTTTTGTGCTAGGCAACATGAAGTGCTTTCTATCCGCCATCTTGGCAAAGCCTTAAACGTTATTGTCTTAAAAAACGAACTTTAAAAAGGATTATTTTGTTTTCCGTTGATTAAAAAGTTTGCCAGTTTTTTCTTTTAACTTATCCGAAATAAAAACTTTGCCAAGAATACCAAGGCCGATAGTCCTATTATCTCCATCAACGTTTATTTTAGTTAACGAAAACAAATAAAAATTTTCGGAATCAATATATCCATCGACAACTTTATCGATCAAAGTCGAACCCAGAAACAGCCCAATACCAGCATTGGTAGCCTGATAATTATTTTTACTTTTTCGGAGTTCCTCGGTCATTGCCTTATTAAATTCTTTCGTCAAAATTTCTTTGACAACCATTGCATGTTTTGCTCGATCAGGATTTGTAAGTACCAGAACAAAAGCGATACATAATGTTCCAAAAAAGATAATATATTTATTCATTAATTTAGATTTGGTGTAAATATAAGTTTTTCCAGTCCAATACAAATTTCAATAACAGAAGTTATCTTGGTATCCTGGCCAGCTGGTGGTGAGCAGATCCGAAAGCAACCGTTTGTAAAAAAGTAAAGTCCGGGACAAGTTTAAAATCTAAAAAATCGATAAAAAATGTACGAAAATTACACCCGTCAATCACTACCCCCGAAAGAGTACCGTGAAATATTAGGTACTGCCATTTGTGTATTCAATTCGAATAATGTATTTGTGATAGAAAATATTTTAAGGATAGATAGTGCAAATTATGACTGGTCAGAACTAATTGATCGTACATCTGGCTCATTACTAAAACCAATCGAGCAGGTAATTACCAATCAATCAAATAATGAAATAGCACTATTATTCAAAAAATTAGTAGAAAATAGAAACCGGATAATTCATAGCTTTCAAATTACCTTACATGATGAACAAATCTTATCTACGAAAAATAAGAAAGGCGAACAATATCCTATAACACTAGATTATCTGCTGGAATTTATTCGTGATAATGAATCCCTTTCTTCCTTGTTGTATAAATTAAGAGGCAAGTAGCCCAAGTAAGAGAATCTCAATAAACGATATATAAATAGAATATTTAAGAATGTTAATGCAAATAAACGTCATTAAAATATTGGCACCCTAATAAAGTTGGTCATCCTAAAACATTTTCAGTATTATTACGCCATTTGCACTCAACCATCTTTTTAAATGACAACTCATTCGAACCTATTAGAAATTTTACTAGACGTAAATCTTTTTAAATTCAGCTCTGGAGAGGAAGCGCCATTTTGGACAATCATGGGTGTATTGATAGGTGCAGTTGCAACAGGTGGGATAAACTACTTGTTACAGAACAGCCAATTCAATCATAACATTAAGATGTTCCGCTTACAGAATTTAAGCAGGGAACTTGTTAAAGAGCATTTGGAAGAATTGTTAAATCATAGAACATATACGGATCGAGAATTTACAACGATAAGAAAAAGAATTGGGGCATTTTCAGATGATGAATTACGTGTTCTTTTAGTAGAGATAGGTGGTAAAAGATCTCAGAATAAAAAAGGAGAGGAAACCTGGTACTTAAAAACCCGTGAGACGGAAAGGCAAAATTCAATTAAGAAAGGCTATGAATAGTAAGCACTACCAATTTGTCACTTATTCGTCTTTAACCCCTTATATACCTCTGGAACAAGCCAAAGAATGCTTTATAGGTTTGCAGACTTCAAAAAAAATATCTAAAGAATCAGAAATATTAATAAACATCAATAAGTTTTTTGTATAAAATGGTTAAAATATAGCGATCACATGCCTCTTGTTGCTGAATGGTAAATAGATGTGTCGCAAGTCCATTATTTCTCACAAAACGAAAAAATAAGTAAACAACAGAATGATTGCTGAACCATCACGACTTTATGACATTGTAGGGGATATTCTTTTTTCAAACAATCGAAAAACCTTGAAGGATACATTTGATTCAACACCAGGTGAAATAGAAAGACTAATCATAAATACCGCCAATTTTTATATTGACAGACAAGATTTTGAAATATTGAAGTCTCACAAGCCCAATTTCAATTTCAGTGCATCTAGCCAGATATTAAATGAATTAAAGAACTACATTTACTTTACTTATTTCAGAGCAACTTATCTTACTAAAAAACCAAAGGAGATAACTTGGAGATTTTTGAAAAACTTCATAATTAACTATAAATCAATTTTATATACAACAAGCGAACCAGTTGAGGCTCTAAACTTATTGGAAGTATCATTAGAGGAGATAGAAAAAAATATCCTATTGAATGAGAATTTTTTCTTGAAAAATCAAGACTTGCAAACATTGTCATCAACTAATTCAGAGTTCGAATTTTCCACTATTGCTATTTTATTAAACGAATTAAAAAATGAAAACCACCAAGGCTATTTATCAGAACTTCAAAACAATTCTAGGCTTGACTGGGAAAACAAAAAAAGATCGACATAAGAAAATCTCAATAAACGAATGTAAAAAAATGCATATTCGGAAATGATCAGATCGTTTTTATTACTTTAACTTCAAACAATAATATTATGCCTAAATATCATGTAACTTCTCTCAAAATTAAATACCCATGTGAATTGAAAATAGCAGATACTGAATACGGTCCTGTTACTTATACGTTTTTTATAGAAGATCCTGATCAAACGACTTTGCAAATGAAAAAAGCTGAAGACGGTTCGTGGTTGCCAACTAAAAATAGTTTTAATAGTGATTGGGTTAGTCAGTTGCAATTACAAGTGGATTCAAAAAATTATTGGTAGAAATTGTTGCAAAATAAATTCTGCACCTAGGATTATATACGAAAATTTTAACTTGGAATTGCAATGGTGCGTTTAGAAAAAAATTTCATTTAGTTGAAGCGTTTGATGCGGATATAATAGTTGTTCAGGAATGTGAAAATCCTTATAAAAAAAAAATTTTGATTTGATGAATTGGAGCCAGAATTATCTTTGGTCAGGTACAAATGAAAATAAAGGGATCGGTATTTTTGCAAAGGCTGGAGTGCAAATCCAAAAATTAGATTGGCCGGATGATGATCTTAAATTTTTCTTACCAGCTAGAATAAATGACGAGTTCGATTTGCTAGCTTGTTGGTGTCACGGAGCCGGCTCTCCGACTTTTGGATATATCGGCCAGCTTTGGAAATATATACAAATCAGTAACAGCGTAATGGGTCAGGCAGTTTTGGTAGGAGATTTTAACAGCAATAAAATATGGGACGTATGGGATCGGTGGTGGAACCATTCAGATGTACTTAATGAACTCAACAAAATCGGAATTAGAAGCTTATATCATGAATACTTTGAAGAAGAACAGGGTGAAGAAATCTCGCCAACACTTTTTTTACAAAGAAATATTGCAAAACCATATCACATTGACTATATCATGGCACCATACAAAACAGTATCTAAGTGCACATCAGTAAAAGTTGGCTCTCACATTGAGTGGTTAAAATATAGCGATCACATGCCCCTCTTTGCCGAATGGTAAATATATATGTGGTAAGCCTATTATGTCTCACAAAACTTTTAAATCATATACTCATGAAAACTATATTATCCATCTTCGTCACGGTATTGCTCTTCTGCAATGCTGAAAAAACCTATGCCCACACCGGGAACCTGGTCGTAAAAATCAATCTTAATGCCCAACAAGATACCTCCAAACATTTAGCAACCATTTTGGCCAATAAGTCTAAATACCATGGGAAAAGCTTAAATGTGCTACTGAATGACCTTAAGGTCAACGTAAAATCTTGGAGTCCTATCCGTGGTAAAAAGCCAGGTGCTCCAGTTACCCAGTTATATTTTTATTTCGAAAGCAGGAGCATAACACACAGGAAGCTCATGCATGATTTAAAAGTACATCGTTTGCATATTACGTTTAAAGAAGAGGTTACAAATGCATGGGGGCTATACATACAAACCGATCAAGGGCTGTGGAATGATATTGTAAAAGTTCCCTTTGGAAAACTAATTGTCAGCGACATTTCCGTCTACTAAAAAATGAAGGTATTAAAAATCAAATTGATCACTTAAACTTTATTGGCTTTACAAGCTTCACTTCTCTTCCAGGCAACATTTCTTCGATAACATCTGAAACTCGTTTTCCATACACCCTTTGCCAGCCCTCATAAACCGAAGGCGCTGTATGAGGATTGAGTAAAATATGACGGTATCTGGTAATTGATTGCGTGGTTAATTTTTTCTTTTTTGAAATCTTCAACATGTTATAAAGAAAATTCGCTACAGCATTTTTCGTAGCGTTTAACATTTCAGGTGTTTCTAAAAGACCGAGTTCATTTAGTAAAATCAAAGCAAACATATCATTATAAACCTCATCAGGATCATCATCGGTCAAAACGTAAAGCAAAGAATTATCTTCCTTTAATTGCTTATTTTCCTTCTTCAATTCTTCTGTCTCTTGCAAAAGAAGATCCTCAAAGCTGTTTTGCTGTGTTGTAAGCTTATTCTTTAATAAATCAATCTCTTTTCCTAATGCCGATACTTCAGCTTGCAGATTCATAATTTTTTTAGCTTCAGCATTTTCATAAAAGTCAATAACTGAATGATAGTTATCTAATAGGAGCTCTTTGATTTTATGGTTGGCAGAAGAGTTGATTACGATTACATCATCCCTTTCACCTTGGGCCCATGGATAATTAACAACAATATCCTTATCGAAAAGGATTTCAATTTCACTTCTAAATTTCTTCAAAAAATCTGCTGAAACCTCGTATCTTACATTTCCAACAGCAGGATCTATTTCGACTGCGTCAAAATCTGTGAGCTTAGTAATCATTGATTGTATTTGAGCAATTATCTTTTGACGATTATAACTGCTTATTTCAAGCTCATAAAGAGAACTAATTAAATCCCCTTGTTGATCACCTAAAATATTGACGTAAAAAGCAATCCACTGTGGCAATGAAAACGTTGCTTTTGTTGAGAAAAATATTGTTTTACTCCAATTATTTCCTCCATCAGAACTTAAGAATTGTTCACCAAACAACAGGATCCTGTCTAAAAGGCCATTGACCCTTTCATTATTACTCTGCATACTTAGTATCCTTTATTTTATCTTCCTGAAACCTTTTATTAACTGCGTCTAAAATAGTTTGCGCATTTTCTTCTGGAGTCATTCGGATATATTTCAAAAACACTGCCTCACTTTTATGCCCCGTTACTTTCATGATGGTAACTGGCGGTAAATTGTAATGTTTATACATATTGGTTGCAAATGATCTTCTAGCGGAGTGAGTCGTGACAACTGAATGAAAAGGTTGTGATACAATTTTTCTCTTACCTGCAACCGGAATGGAAATTTGAATAGGGTGAGATAATCCCGCTTTCTCTGCAATTATTTTAATGTAGTCATTTAATTTCTGGTTGGTTATTGATCTCGGAAACAGATTTTGTCCATTTATTTCATACTTATTTAAAATGTCTTTGACTACAGGTAGAAGCGGTATGGCCACGCCAACACCTGTTTTCGCAGTTTTTTCAATATGAATAAATTCCCCCATAATTTTCGACTTCGACAAAAGCTGCGAATAATCCTGGAATCGTAAACCTGTCCAGCAGCCGATTAAAAATAAATCTCTCGCGTTATCTAGATAAGCATCTTTAGAAAGATCGACATTTTTAATTTTTTCCAGCTGTTCGACACTTAAATAGATTGCATCTGTTTCCTCTTGTGGTTTGATAAATCTTTTTGATCTATAGATATCATTTTTATGGTACCCTAATTCTTCTGCTTCACGCATAAAAGTTTTAATATGCTTAACTACCTTTCCGAAGTAATTAAGGGAAAGCTTCCTTTCGTTGTAGACGTAATCCTGTAGATCCGAGTAAAATTTTAAATTGATATCATCAAAATCTAATTCACTTTTTTTTCTTGCTATTAAATAATCTCCCAACAAATTTCGGGTTCCACCATAGGAAAGAATAGTTGCCTTTGAAAAGGATTGTCCCTTGGATAAACCACTCAATTTAACTCTTTGATTTGACTTAGTTTTCTCAACAGTTATGTCAATGAAATTGATGAAAGAGAGATCCTTCAATTCTAATACTTCCTCCTCACCATTCATTTTCTTAACCAGTTGAATCTTAAATTTTATCTTATCAGGATAATGGTTATGTTGATTTACATACCCTCTGAAGTCTTGTTCGATAAGGGCACGCATACTCGATAGCTTATCCAAATAAATGGATGCCTCAAAATTTGATAACCCCTTTATGCCAGTAATTGGTTTTTCCTTATTTACATTCCACTTCTCGGGCAAGATTTTTAAACCCGTTGCGATTTTGATCAAAGGTTTACCATTATATTCAATAAAGCAGGTGATAGGGGTGGCCGATTCTGACTCTGAATCCCTGAGTCTAAAATGAATGCTGCAATCAGCTTTAGTGGCTCTCATAGAATTGAATTTTATGAAAGTTACGAATCTGATATCAAAAAAGGAAAATTTGGTGGTACTTTTCGTGGTACCTTTTCGCTATTTTCATTGAATTTCGTGGTACCTTAATTTTTCAGCTAATAACAAAAATCACCTTTAAAGACACGAAAAAGGGGTTTTTTGAACCCCTTTGAATTTTAATGAATGTTAAAAAGTGGTCCCGACGAGAATCGAACTCATATCTAGGATATGTTTTCGAAACAGCGCAGTTATCCTTGATTTCATAAAAGTTAACAAGTGACTAATAGACATTTATGGATGAAAATCTGCGCTAGTAGATGCGCCAAATGGTCAATAAAAACAGCAAAAATCGGGTAGAATATGCCACTATTTTCTTATATTTGATTAGAGATAATTAACAAATAAATTAACAGCAACAGCATGTGTTTATAAGGTAATTGCTTATTTTACATACAGTTAAAAACAACAAAAGAGCACTATTACATGCTCTTTCAATTAGTAGCCCCGAGCAGAATCGAACTGCTATCTAAAGTTTAGGAAACTTCTATTCTATCCGTTGAACTACGGGGCCAATTTATTTTACTGCGGGCAAATATAACAAAAGTTTTGGCTCAAGTAAAGCCATTTTAACAAGCAATATGATAAATTATCAGCCTTCAAGCTACCACAGCTATCAGCTTGTATAACCAGCCTGAGAAAGATATTATTACCTCTCGAAAAAACTGTACTACTCACCATAATAAATCTTTTGAATAGCTTCATCTTTGTCTGATCAATTTAAAAACAATATGAAATTAGCAAATAATAAAATCCTGATTACAGGCGGCGCAACAGGTATTGGTCTGGGGCTAGCCGAAAGGTATATACAAGAAAACAATACGGTAATTATCTGTGGCAGGCGCGAATCGGCTTTACAGGAAGCCGCAGCAAAATTACCTTCGGTAATTACCAAAAAATGCGACCTATCGCATGAAGCAGGTAGAATTGAGTTGTACAATTGGGTTGCAGAAAACCATATCGATTTAAATGTATTAATAAATAACGCGGGCATCCAGAACTGGATGAACATTGGGGATGATGATTTTTACGAAAAAGCAAATGATGAAATTACTACCAATGTTTTGGCACCCCTTCATTTAATCAAACTATTTACCCAGCTGAATACACTAGATACCATTATCAATGTTACCTCTGGCCTGGCATTTGTTCCGCTTTCTGCCGTGCCGGTTTATTGCGGAACGAAAGCTTTTATGCGTTCTTTTACCCTTTCATTACGCCACAGTTTAAAGGATTCGAAAATAGAAGTGATTGAAATGATTCCGCCAGCTTTAAACACTGATTTAGGTGGTAAAGGCATTCATGATGCACATCCAGCAGTGAGCGATTTTGTGGAGTCGGTATTTGAACAAATGAAAGCAGGAAAAACCGAATTAACTTTTGGCACAAGCGGGGATCGGGCAAAAGCAAATAACGATACCATTAACGAATATTTTAACCGTATGAATCCTTAATTCAGCTTTGATATTCAAACAAAAAGCCATTTGATCCGCTTTGGACCAAATGGCTTTTATATTTTAACAGTAGATAGTAGATTATCTGATTACGCTACCTTCCTGAAACTTTTCGGCTGGCGCCACAAAAGTCAGTTTACCTTCGGCATTCTCGGCCATTAAGATCATGCCTTGCGATAAAATCCCTTTAATTTCACGTGGTGCCAGGTTTACAATCATACTTACCTGTTTACCCACAATATCTTCGGGTTTATAATATTCGGCTATGCCCGAAACTACGGTACGCTCGTCGATTCCGGTATTAACGGTTAGCTTCAACAGTTTTTTGGTTTTTTCTACCTTTTCGGCAGCCACAATAGTTGCTACACGGATATCCATAGCCGAGAAATCATCAAACTGAATATTCTCTTTTGCTGGTACCGCAACCGCAGTAGCCGCAGCATTACTGGCTTTGCTTTGGTTTAATTTATCGATCTGGAAATCGATAGCAGCATCTTCTATTTTTTCGAATAAAAGAGCAGCTTCTCCAATTTCGTGACCACGTTTTAACAAATTCACCGATCCTGCATCTTCCCAATCGTGACCACCGTTTTTAAACATATTCATTAACTTCTCGGCAGTGAAAGGGAGGAAAGGCTCAATTAAAATTTGGATATTGGCCGCAATCTGCAAGGCAATATTCAATATTGTTCTAACCCGGTCTTCGTCAGTTTTAATCAGTTTCCAGGGCTCCGTTTCGGCGAGGTATTTATTACCTAAACGGGCTACGTTCATTACTTCGGTTAAAGCTTCCCTGAAACGGTAATTTTCGATAGAAGCCGATATTTTAGCCGGATAACCTGCCAGCTCATCAATTACCGCCTGATCTACCGCTGTAATTTCCATACAGGTAGGTACTGAACCTGCAAAATACTTGTGGGTAAGTACTACCACGCGGTTTACAAAGTTGCCCAATATGGCTACCAGCTCATTGTTGTTTCTGGCCTGAAAATCTTTCCAGGTAAAATCGTTGTCCTTGGTTTCGGGCGCAGTAGCCGTTAACACATAGCGCAACACATCCTGCTGCCCTTCAAATTCTCTTAAATATTCGTTTAACCATACCGCCCAGTTTTTAGAAGTCGATATTTTTTGTCCTTCTAGATTTAAAAACTCATTAGCTGGTACGTTATCTGCAAGGGTATATTCACCATGGGCCATCAACATCGCCGGGAAAATAATACAGTGGAAAACGATATTGTCTTTACCGATAAAGTGTACCAGTTTGGTTTCGTCGCTTTTCCAGTATTCTTCCCACCCACATTTATCGGCTTCGTAGTTGCTGATGTAATACTCTTCAGCCTTCGGGTTCCAAACATCCAGTTTGGCATAGTTACAAAGCTCTTTGGTAGCCGAAATGTAGCCAATAGGTGCATCGAACCATACGTAAAGTACTTTACCTTCAGCATCGCGCAAAGGTACACGTACACCCCATTCTAAATCGCGGGTCATGGCTCTCGGCTGCAAACCTGCATTTAACCAGCTTTGGCATTGGCCGTAAACATTTGGTCGCCATTCTTTATGGCTTTCAATATAAGTTCTTAAACGTTCTTCGTATTGATCTAAAGGCAAAAACCAGTTCTTGGTTTCCTTTAAAATAGGTTTATCGCCCGAGAGGGTCGATTTAGGATTAATTAAATCGGTAGCATTAAGGGTAGAACCGCAGTTTTCGCACTGATCGCCATAAGCATTCTCGTTACCACATTTAGGGCAGGTACCGGTAATGTAACGGTCGGCCAGAAACTGCTTCGCGGTAGCATCGTAATACTGCTCGGTAACTTCTTCGGTAAATACACCTTTTTTGTACAGGGTTTCGAAGAAATCGGCCGCAGTTTGGTGGTGTGTAAGTGATGAGGTACGGTGATAAATATCGAACGATACGCCAAACTCTTTAAACGAATCGCCAATAATTTTGTGGTACTTATCTACTACTTCCTGAGGGGTAATACCTTCTCTTTTAGCTTTTAAAGTAATGGGTACGCCGTTTTCGTCAGATCCACAGATAAACTTTACATCGCGCTTATTCGACCGCAGGTAACGGGCATAAATATCGGCAGGAATGTAAACACCGGCAAGGTGCCCAATATGAACCGGTCCATTGGTGTATGGAAGCGCTGCGGTTACGGTATATCTTTTTATTTTACTATTATCCAAAACAATTTTTATTAATTTGGCAAAGATAAGTGTTTTGAAGATGATTAAGCAGCCCCCGTATTTAAAAAAAGGAGAT
>Ga0308157_10001452_pt1 | contig 48972 bp, 37 predicted proteins | sample PhyBR1_FD_201035 | JGI IMG/M metagenome (GOLD analysis project Ga0308157, IMG submission 201035) | Phyllosphere microbial communities from UC Gill Tract Community Farm, Albany, California, United States - DLSLB.R1 | ecosystem: Host-associated > Plants > Phyllosphere > Unclassified | place: USA...
TCCCGTATTCGTTCGCGTCCGTATCGGACTGTCCGGTCAACTGGCGAATATTGGCGACGAGGCGTTTGAGCGGACTGTAGATCAGCTTGGTCATCACCCCGGACAGCAGCAGCCCGATCAGCAAAGCTACTGCGGAGATCGCCAGCACGAGCCGTTGCACGGCCAGCGATTGTTCTTGGAAAAAGCTATGCGGCGTTGCGCTGTAAAGCGTCCATCCCGTTGTCGGCAGCGGCTCATGAAATATCGTATACGCATCGCTGTTGATCGGCATTCCGGCTGAGACTTCGGCTTGTACGGCTTGCTGGCGCCTATCCGCCGAGCTTTCCGTCCCGATTGCCGGCTCTCCCGAAGCGCCCAGCGACCACGTTTCTTCATATTGAAAAGGCATCATGTTGCGGATGATCGTTTGTACGGCTTTTTCTTTGACATCCACGGCTACGATCAGATCGCTATCCGCGCCGGAAGATTGAAAAGGATAGCTGTGCGCGTACGTCATCAGCTTTTGCCCGCCGCTGTCCGGAAATTTCGAAAACGCATCCTCAGGAACGACGCGAGAGCCGGTCCACATTCCGCTGGCTTCCGATATCGACATGCTTTCGATCCAGTCGGCCTGCTGCGGCATACTGCGTTCGCGATGATTCCGGTCAACCAGTCCGTGCAGCGAAGACAGCATCGCGCCGCTCTGCGGATCATAAAGATGAATCGCTTCGATCAGATCAGGCTGGGCAGACACCTCGGACTTCAGCAATTGCTGCAGCTCCAACAGGCGGGACGGATGGTTTTTCCACGAGTCGCCCTGGAACTGCCGCAGATCCGACGTCCGGTCCAGCGCAAGCCCGAGAACAACTTGCTGCACGCGCTGGAACACTTCGGAGTCGATCGTTTTTGCCGTGTTCGCGAGGGTAGCTTGATTGCGATCCTGCAATTCCGACATGTACCGATTGGAGGAATAGATATAAAACACCGAACATAGCGAGAGGACGATGACCAGAACGACGGACAGATAAGATACGGCCAGACGGGCCCAGACGGAATTTCGTTTTTTCATCGTACACTCTCCTCCCGCGTGGGATTATACAGGCAAGGTTGCAGAGTTGTTCAGGATTTTTGTAAGGGGATTGTTAAATGAATAAAATTCGACTGATTTCCGCCGAAAACCTCCCAAAATGCTATAAAGGCGAAATCGTTCCATTGCCCAAAATCGCTGCCGGATGCTACATTTGCTGCGATTCGAATCGAAAGCACAAGCGAATACCTAAACGAAGAGGAGCAACTTTACCGTGAAAAAAAGAACCCTAAAACAAATGCTGGTCGTCGCAATGGGCTTCGCCATCCTGTCCAATACCGCAGTCGTGCATCCCGCTATCGCGGCTGCGGATGCTTATGAAATCCAAGTTCCGTCGCAGCCTGCTTGGGGGTATTTCGCCGATTCGTACAAAACGAACAGCGGCGACAACCAAAGCGTTGAAAGCAACGCCGCGCTCGGCACGCTGTCGGAATTTTTGAAACTATGGACGCCGGGCAGCACATGGAACAACGGAACGAAGCTGCAAGAAGACGTACTTAACTATAATATTCAATACGTCGTCGACCTGGCGGCAACACGCACGGCGGCCGACGAAGAACTGGCCTACCTGGTTGACCGTCGCGGACAAACCTACAGTGCAGTCGAAGGATTGGGCGTACTGACCGACGTCTACCGCGAGCTGAGCAAAACGACAACGTCGATCGACGGCGTAGCCGCAGATGCAACGACGAAAAAATACGATGATGAAGACAGCACCAACAAAGGCGGCGATTCCGAATCGTCCCTGGGCAAAATGGTCGATCTGATCGGCGTGGTTCGCGGCAACTACGCATCCACGAACCCGTCCAAGACCTTCTTCCAATATATGCGTCCGTATCGTTGGGTGAACATGCAGGAAGGCACGAACGATAACCGGATCGTCGTTCCGACGCTGGTTCCCGCGATTAGCACCACTCCCGAAAAAGACGGCGGTTTCCCGAGCGGCCACACGAATGCGTCGTACCTCGCTTCGTTGTCGCTGGCGTATGCCGTGCCTGAACGTTACCAAGAACTGCTGACCCGCGCTTCGGAAATGGGCGACAGCCGGATCGTATCCGGCATGCACTCGCCGCTGGACGTTATGGGCGGACGCGTACTGGCGACAGCCTTGGCTGCGGCGACGCTGGCCGATCCGGACAATGCCGAACTGAAGCGGCAGGCGTACGATCAAGCGCATGATATCCTGTTAAAAGAAACCGGCACAGCCGAAGACCGCTTCGCCGACTACGAGCAAAACAAAGCCGATTACATGCAGCGCCTGACCTACGGCTTCAAGCAAATCGGCGATACGACCAAACCGATGATCGTGCCTAAGAATGCGGAAGTATTGCTGGAGACTCGCCTTCCTTACCTGAGCGACGAACAGCGCCGCGAAGTGCTGGCAACGACAGGCCTGGAATCGGGCTACCCGCTGCTGGACGATCCGGAAGGCTGGGGACGCCTGAACCTGTTCGAAGCGGCAAACGGCTACGGCGCATTCAGCGGCAACGTAACGGTGAACATGGATGCGGCTCAAGGCGGATTCAACGCGGAAGACCTGTGGCGCAACGACATCTCGGGCGCGGGCAAGCTGATCAAGCAAGGCAGCGGCAAGCTGGCACTGGCAGGCAACAGCACTTACACGGGCGGAACGGAGCTTGCGGCGGGTACGCTTGAAGCGCAATCGGCAGCGGCGTTCGGTATGGGCAACGTCGTAAACGGCGGCACGATCATCGAGAGCGTCGAAGGCCCGCGTCTGTTGACGATCGGCGGAGACTTCACGCAAGCCGCGAGTAGCGTGCTGGAGATCGGCGTAACCGGAGCGGACGACGGCATCGAAGTTGCAGGCAAACTGCAAGCGGGCGGAACGCTGCGCGTGAACTTCGTCGATGGCTACGAATTCGCGAAACGCGACCTGACGCTGATTACGGGCGGATCGATCGAAGGCAAGTTCGATAAGCTCGAAGTCGTAGGAATGTCGGGGGATTATAGCGCGAAGTTAAAATACGAGAGCGGAAAAATCGTGTTGGCGTTGAGCGAGAAGAAGTAATTAAAAACCTATTTGTTGGTGAAGCTTGGCGGCGCTGCGGGGGAAATTCGTTCAAGACGCTGTCTCACCCGGAAAACTGGATTGGATTCTAAGTTGAAGGTTTTCCGAGTTCAAAGGCGTCTTTCACTGAATTTCCCCCTCCGCTGGAGCTTCGCTTAGCAAGAGATTTTTAAGTTCGAATAGCTTCTATATCTAGCTGTTAAGAGCAAACTTCTCGCTCTTTGGGGTGGGTAGAAAGAGAAAGTTACAAAAGAAAATCTTAAAAAGAAAAGCCCGTCGATTATGACGGGTTAATGTGTCGAGAAAATCCAACGTAGCTGGAAGCGAGAAGACGGAGAGAGAAATTCAGGTCAAGACGCCTTTGAACTTGGAAAACTTCCACTAAAAATTTTAATCAACTTTTCCGAGTGAGACAGCGAATTGAACGAATTTTTCTCGCAGTCTTCTCGTTTCCCGCACCCACGTGACTTTATCGGCACCTTGGAAGCCCGTCAATTTATGACGGGTTTTTCTTGTTTTAAAAGCATAATAAAATTAAAAACCCCCGGCTTTTGGCCGGGGGATCATCGTTAAAATAAATATTGAACGTCGCGATTTCCAGTGATATGATGGGAGAACCGCTGTGAACACTTTTTTGAAGACGAATTTATTGCATCTTATCTATACTTTAATAGTATCATGGGTTCCGGCGGATTGTCAAACGGTTTTTCTCCAAAATCGAATAAGGGAGTGGACGGGGAAATGATCGAAGCCAGAGAGTGGGAACAAGAGCAGGAACGATTGAGCGAAGTCAGCGCCAAGCTGGAAGACAGAATCGGAGAGATCGAACCGGAGATCGAAGGGATGAACGAGCAGGCTGTCGATATTCGGCGCAAGTTCTGGGAAGAGGTCAGCGTCAGCACGAGCACGAACGAAGACTTCGAAGAGAGCGTCTACAGCATCGAGCAGCAGGAAGCGTTGTTGTCGGAGCGGGAGCGGAGCCATCAGAATAAAGTGCGGCATTATCATAAGTTGAAACGATTATCGGAGTCTCCGTATTTCGGGCGGATCGATTTTCGGGAAGACGGAACCGGATTCGCGGAGTCGGTCTATATCGGAGTGTCTTCGTTCGTGGATAACGACGGCTTGGAATTCCTGATCTACGATTGGCGGACGCCGATTGCCAGCCTATATTACGATCATTCGCCGGGACGCGCGGACTACGAGACGCCTAGCGGCAGCATCTCCGGCAACATGGAGCTGAAGCGGCAGTACCGGATCCGGGATCGACAGATTCTGAACGTGTTCGATACAAGCGATACGATCGGCGACGAGCTGCTCCAGCAGGTACTGGGCGGCGCGGCGGACAATCGAATGAAAAGCATCGTGGCCACGATCCAAAAAGAGCAGAACGCGATCATTCGCGAGGACAAAAGCCGGATGGTCATCGTGCAGGGCGCGGCAGGCAGCGGCAAGACATCGGCGGCGCTCCAGCGTGTCGCTTATCTGCTGTACAGTCAGCGGGATCGTCTGCGTGCGGATCAAGTCGTTCTTTTTTCGCCCAATCCGATGTTTAACGGCTACGTCTCCACGGTTCTGCCGGAGCTCGGCGAGGAGAATATGAAGCAGACCACGTTCCAGGAATATTTGGAGCGCCGCTTGGGGCAGACGTTCGCGCTCGAAGATCCGTTCGATCAGATGGAATATGTGCTGTCGCGATCGTCCGATCCCGGGTACGAAGCCCGACTGAGCGGAATTCGCTATAAAGCGTCTTCCGGCTTTTTGCAGGAGATGCAGCGGTATGTCGAAAGTTTGGAGCACAGCGGCATGAAGTTCCATGCGCTGATCTTCCGAGGCCGCGAGCTGGTGAGTGCCGAGCAGATGCAGGAGCTGTTTTACAGCTACGACGCTTCGCTGCGCACGGCCAATCGCGTCGCCAAACTTCAAGAATGGCTGCTGGCTGAAGTAAAACGGCTGGAACAAGAGGAATGGCATGCGAAGTGGGTCGACGAAGGATTGAACTACATCGATACCGAACAGTACGAAGAAGCGTACGGCGAGCTGCATCAGGAGCGGCATGTGTTCGATTTCTCCGAACAGTATGCGGCAGCCCGGGCAAGATTGAACGGCACAAGACGTACGGACGAAGGCGACTTCGACTTTTCCGAGCGTCAGGAAGCCTGGCTGCGCAAAGATCTGGTGAGAGAAGCGTTCGAACCGTTGAAGCGCGGCGTGAAGCGGATGACGTTCGTCGATGTGAACGCGTTGTATATGCAGTTGTTCGATCAGGAGCGAAGTCCCGAATCCGACCGGGTTTCCGGCGAAGCCGAAGCCTCTGCATTGCCGCCTGACTGGAACGAGATCGGCCGACAAACCCGAACGAAGCTTGAGCGCGGCGAACTGTACTGCGAAGACGCGACTCCTTATCTGTACCTGAAGGAACTGGTCGAAGGACTGCGCAGCAGCTCCGATATCCGGCAAGTATTCGTGGATGAAGGCCAGGATTATTCCGCGTTCCAATATGCATTTTTCAAAAAGATGTTCCCGCGCGCCCGCATGACCGTGCTCGGCGACTTCAGCCAGGCGATCTTTACGCAATCCACGGAACTGTCCGGTCCCGACTCGCCGCTCGTCAACTTGTACGGAGCCGCCGATACCCGCGTATTCCGCCTGAATCGCAGCTATCGTTCGACGCGGGAGATCGTGGAATTCACGAAGGCTCTATTGCCGGAAGCCGCGGATATCGAACCGTTCGACCGCGAAGGCGCCAAGCCGCTGCTGATCCGGGCTGAATCTCCCAAGCAAAAGGCCGAACTTATCGCCGCGCAGCTCAAGCAGCTTCAAGCCGAAGGCTTCGACTCGATCGGCATTGTCACGCGCACCGCCGCCGAAGCCCGTGAAGCGCTCGAACAGCTCAACGCCCAAGGCTGCCAAGACCTGCAGGAGATCACCAAAACCACTCCCGAGTTTAAAAAAGGAACCTTGATTCTCCCTGTCTACCTCGCAAAGGGCGTTGAGTTCGACGCCGTATTAATCTATGACGCGTCCGCCAACGCCTATAATCGCGAGTCCGAGCGCAAGCTGTTCTATACGGCCTGCACCCGTGCCATGCACCGCTTGACTCTGTTCACGGACGGCGCCCCGACTCCTTTTATCGCAAACACGGACCCGCGTCTATACGACTCGGGGGCTGTCCCGCAATAAAACGCCTGTTGATGCACGGCGTCTTTTACGACTAAGCACGGCTTTCGCCGTGTATGCCCGAGTCCGCCTATGAAGGCGGGCTTTTTGTTTGCTAATGGAAGAAAAGCTAACTTTAAAAAGAGTCCGAATCGAAAAAATTCCTATTTATTGGTTAAGGACTCTAAAAAATCAAACGAGTTTTGTACGCATTGACTAATGATCATACAGGATTGGTCTTTTATAATGACGATAAAACCGAAGAAAAGCCAAAAAGGTAACAAAACCTTACATATTTAAAATTTAAAATAGGTTTTTATCCTGATTTTGAATCCGACTTTGAGAACGCAAAGCGACGATCTTCAAAGTATCCGTTTCTTATACATGTCTGATGCGGTTTTGCTTTATTGCTTTAATGCAAATTAGTAAAAGGGGGACAACAAACACGGAACAAACAGCCAAGCCGAAACAGCCGTTGTACAAAAATCTGTTCGTTCAAATCATCGCGTCGATCGTGCTGGGGATCTTGGTGGGCTATTTGTGGCCGACGGTGGGCATCGCGCTCAAACCGCTCGGAGACGGATTCATCAAGCTGATCAAGATGATTATCTCGCCGCTCGTTTTCGTGGTCGTGGTGCTTGGCATCGCCAAAGTCGGCAATATGAAAACGGTCGGCCGGATCGGGGGCAAAGCGCTGCTGTATTTCGAAGCCGTTACGACGATCGCGCTGATCATCGGCCTCGTCGTCGCCAACGTGATGAAGCCGGGCGCGGGAATGAAAGTGGACCCTGCGACACTGTCGACCGATGCGGTCGGCAGCGTCACGAAAAACGCGGAACTGCCGCACGGCGTCGATTTCTTCATGAATATCATCCCGGAAAGCGTCGTATCGGCGTTCGCGACCAACACGATGCTTCAGGTGCTGCTCGTCTCCTGCTTGTTCGGCTTCGCGCTGGTCAAAGTCGGCGGGCGAACGTCGGAATTCCTGATCGAAGCGTTCGATCATATCAGCCACGTCATCTTCCAAATCATGGGCTTTATCATGAAGCTGACCGCTATCGCGACATTCGGCGCTATGGCGTTTACCGTCAGCCAGTATGGCATACAGACGCTGTTGGGCTTCGGCAAATTGTTCCTGGCCATGACCGTCGCCTGCCTGTTGTTCCTGCTGGTGCTGGAAGTCATCATGCGCGTCTTCGTCGGAATCGGGCTGTGGAAAGCGATCAAGCTCGTTCGCGAGGAGATCATGTTCGCTTTCGCTACGGGTTCGACGGAAGCCGTAATGCCGCAAATCATGACCAAGCTGGAAAAAGCCGGCTGTCACCGTTCGGTCGTGGGCTTGGTCGTTCCGACCGGCTATTCGTTCAATCTGGACGGAGCGTCCATCTATCTTGCGCTGGCGCTGGTTTTTCTCGCGCAAGCCACCGGCGTGGACCTGAGCTTGACCGAGCAGTTGATCCTGCTGGGCGTGCTGCTGCTGACTTCCAAAGGCATGGCGGGCATTCCGGGTTCGGCATTCGTCGCTTTGTCCGCGACGGCGGCCAGTACCGGGTCGATCCCGGTCGCCGCGGTGGCGTTGATGCTCGCCCCGGACCGGATCATGGGCAACTACCGCACGACGATCAATATTATCGGCTATGTCGTGGCGACCTTCGTCGTGGCCCGCTGGGAAGGCTTGTTCGATCGCGAACGTGCCCTGCACGTTCTGAGCGGAAAAGGAACCGTCGCCGATTTCCCGGCCGATCCCGATCCGGCGGCTTCGGCGGAAAAAGACGGGCAGCCGCATGAAGCGGAGTCCATCTATAAGCCCAAGCCGACTGCCGAGCGAGTGTAACCCGCGCGCAGTCCGCTGCCGGAGCATGCGCGCAAGCTAAGAAGGAAGCGGATTTCGCACCCCGTCCCGATACCGAAAAAACCGATGCCGTCACAAAACGGCATCGGCTTTTTTGTGTCGACGCCGACAAAGCGCGGGTCTGCCGTTTTGCTCTATAATGAAAGAAGAGGTTTGGCCGACAAAACGAGATGACAAGGAGAATGAGACGCATGCCGACAATACTGGTGGCCGATGACGATGCGAATATTCGCGAGTTGGTCTGCCTGTTTTTACATAATGACGGGTTCGCGACGGCGGAAGCTTCCGACGGACAGGAGGCGCTGGATGTACATGCAAGCCAATCGATCGATCTGGTTGTGCTGGATATCATGATGCCGGGCATCGATGGTTGGGCCTTATGCCGGGAGCTGCGCCGGCGGAGCGCGGAGCTTCCGCTGTTGATGCTGACGGCACGGGGCGAGACTTGGGAAAAGGTCAAAGGATTCGAGCTGGGCGCAGACGATTATCTGACCAAGCCTTTTGATCCGTTGGAACTGACGGTACGCGTTCGCGCGCTGCTCAAACGATCCCGAATCGGTGCGGACAAAGCGGTGCGAATCGGCGGTCTGGCGCTTGATCGGAACACGTATAAAGTCACCGTCGGAACGGAATCTTTTACCTTGCCGCTCAAGGAGTTTGAACTGCTGTACACGCTGGCGGGAACGCCGGGGCAGGTCTACACGCGGGAGCAGTTGATCGAGCGGATCTGGGGACTGGATTACGGCGGCGACAATCGGACGGTGGATGTGCATATCAAGCGCCTGCGGGAGCGTTTTTCCGATGTAGGCGGGTTTGCGATCGAGACGGTACGCGGACTGGGGTACCGATTGGAGGCCGACGAATGATTCGCTCGTTGTACACGCGGGTTGTGCTGATCTTCCTCGTGTCGGTGATCGGAGGGACGATGCTGGCGTTCTTTATCGCGACTTGGGCTTTTCGCGATCAGATGAACGAGAATCTGCAAATTCCGCTGACCCAGTTCGCGCAGGATATCGGACGCCTGTACGAAGAGATGCCGACCGAACAGGCGAACGAATTCGTCAGCGGAATGAATCAGTTGGGTTCGTACTACGTCCGCATGTACGAAACGCCGGACAAGTTCCGTGCTTACGGCCAGCCTTCGCTTAAAGAGTTCGGAATCGACGAAGAGCTGGTCCGGCGAGTGTTAGCGGGAGAATCGGTCCGGGTGAACACCAACGGCATCACCATCGAATTGATCGGGATGCCGTTCCGTACGGACGAAGGCGTTCAAGCCTTGTTTATCGAGCCTGTCGGATCGGCTTCCGCGCCGTTCGTCATCAAGTGGCTGCTGAATTTCGCGACGTACGCGCTGATTGCCGGAAGCTTGGTCTTTTTGGGAGCGGCGGCTTTTGTCGTAAGGCCGATCAAGCAGCTTACGCGAGCAACGCGGCATATTGCGGCGGGCGACTTCAACGTGAAGCTGGATATCCGGCAAAAAGGCGAATTGGGCGAGTTGGCACGCAGCTTCGAAGCGATGTCGAGCGATTTGCAGCGGTCGGAGGAGATGCGGCGCGACTTCGTATCGAACGTGTCGCACGAGGTGCAATCGCCGCTTACCTCGATCTCCGGGTATGCGCTGGCGCTCAAGCAGTCCAATCTTTCGGAGGATCAGCGCAGCCGGTATCTCGATATCATCACCGCCGAGGCGAACCGCATGTCCCGGATGAGCGATAGTTTGCTGAAGCTGAGTTTATTGGAATCGAAGCCGTATTTGCATCGCTCCGAGCTGCAACTGGACGAGCAGATTCGCAGGATCATTATCGCGCTGCAACCGCAGTGGTCCGTGAAAGGCATTCGTTTTGAATTGGATTTGCCCGTTGTGCGCATAATCGGCGATCCGGATCAATTGGGGCAGGTATGGACGAATATTATCGGCAACGCGATCAAGTTTTCGCCGGATAACGGGGAGATCGCGGTGACCCTTTCCCGGGACGTCGTGAACGCTGCCGTCCGCATCGCCGACCAGGGGATCGGAATTGCGACGGAGGATCAAGAGCGCGTATTCGAACGTTTTTTCAAAGCGGATCGTTCTCGCAGCCGTAAATACGGAGGCAGCGGCATGGGGTTGGCGATCGTGCGGCAGATCGTGTCGCTGCATCGCGGAAGTATCGAAGTGGAGAGCGAGCCGGGGAGCGGTACGGCATTTACGGTGACGCTTCCGCTGGATGCGCCGGAGCCGTCTTCGGATCGATAGGGGAGGCGGAATAGGCATCCGGCCGATCTTTTTTTCAAGTTCATATTACGTTCATATTGTCGTCACGAGGTGTCCATGATCGCTTGCTATCCTTACTCGTACCTGCTGTGGGACTAGCGGGAAAAGTTTATTGCGAATAGGAGAGACCGGCATGGACAAAATTCAACATACCGTCGACACCCTTCATAAAAAGAAGAAAAAATGGCCGCGCGTCTTACTGGCGACCTTGGGCATTATCGTCGGAGTCATTGCCTTGTTCTTCATTGCCGTATTTGCCGTAGATCAAATCGCAACGCGTTCGGAAGCAAGCAAAATCCAGCCGTACGGACAAACGGTAGCGGTGGACGGCAAGAAGATGAACGTGCTGATCCGGGGAGAAGGCGAAGAAACGATCGTCCTGCTCCCCGGCTACGGAACGGCGGTTCCGGCACGCGATTTCGAGCTGCTGATCCGCGAACTGGAGTCCGATTATCGCGTGATCGCGGTGGAACCTTTCGGCTACGGGTTAAGCGACGAGACCGACAAAGAACGCACAACGGCGAATATCGTCGAAGAAGTTCACGAGGCGCTTGGGCAATTGGGCGTAGACCGTTACGTGCTGATGGGACATTCGATCGCAGGGCTGTACGGCATCGAGTATGCGCAGCGTTACCCGGACGAGATCATCGCTTTCGCGGGGATCGATACGAGCGTGCCCAAGCAGGGCGGCATGGATACGGAACTGCCGGAAGGCTTGTTCACTTTTTTGCGCGAATCCGGCATGATGCGGCTGCTGACCAAGTTGGGCGGAGATCCCTATGAAAAACTCGGTTACGACGCAGAAATGAGCCGGCAGATTCGCATGATCACGAATCGCGTAGGCAATAACCCGACCCTGATGAACGAGATGCGCCATATTTCGGAAAACTTCCGCGCCGCGCGGGAAGCCGACGCGAAATTCTCCGCTGCGCTGCCGCTGATTTTGTTCGTGAACCAAGAAGATGCCGAGGTGGCGTCTTGGACCGAGCTGCATCAAGAGCAGGCTGCGCATGCCGAGTACGGCAAGATGGTGGGGATGAACGGCGGGCATTATCTGCAACATAAAAACTCGCCGGAAATCGCCAAGGAACTTCGGGCGTTTTTGGGAGAGATCGAAGCCGGGCAGTAAGAGGCATTCAGGAAAATCAGAAGAAAAGCAAAAGAAAGGCGACGGGGAAGCAAGCTCCCGTTCGCCTTTTTGCATAAGGAGAAAAAGTTGAACCTAGAGCGGAATCAATCCTTGCTCGAAAGCTTGGCGGAAAGCGTTGGGTTCGGTAATATAGAACTGTAAACCCGTTCCATTTCTTAGAATGAATGACGAGGAGGAGATACGCGATGCTAGCCGTAATCGAATCAAGCGGAGACGGATATAAAGCCCGATTCGAACGTCGCCTGACACACCCCGCCGAGCAAGCCTGGACGTATCTGACGGACAACGAGCATTTGAAGAAATGGTTCCCCGAATTGCAGGTCAAAAACCTTAATTTGGGCGGAACCATCCGTTTTGATATGCAGGATGGCACATTTGAAGAACTGCGAATCGTCGGCTTCAAGGAACGTTCCGTGCTGGAATACACGTGGGGAGAAGATCGGATTCGATTCGAATTGTCCCCCAAAGCTTACGGAAGCCGGCTTGTATTGGTCGAAACGATGCGCCAGGTGACTTCGCACACGCCGAAAGACCTTGCCGGTTGGCATGTGTGCCTGGATGTCATCGAAGCCCTTATGGACGGACGAACGATAAAATCGCGCAAGGATAATTGGGAAAAGTGGTTCGGGGAGTATCGGACGCTGGTGGAGACGAGGGTGTGAGAGGTGAAAAAGGCTGCCGGTAACGGCGGCCTTCATACGTGTCGAGAAAGTTACGTAGGTGCGGGAAGCGAGAATACTGCGAAAGAAATTCGTTCAATACGCTGTCTCACTTGGAAAACTGGAACGAAATTTGAATGGAAGTTTTCCAAGTTCAAAGGCGTCTTTCACTGAATTTCTTTCTGCGTCTTCTCGCTTCCAGCTACGCTAGGCTTTCTCGACCTATTGAAGGTTGCCGGAAATGGCGGCCTTTTTGGTTTGGGTAAGCAATCAAGTTAGGGTCACAAGATCTTAGCTTGCATGGTATCGGCCTTTCGGGACGATCATCGGAGAGCCGGAGACCGGGTCGGGGATGACGGCGCAGTCCAGGCCGAATACGTCTTTGACCCGTTCGCTGGTGATGACTTCGGTCGGAGTGCCTTCGGCGACCAAGCGGCCTTCTTGCAGGGCGAAGATGTGGTCGGCGTATCGCGCGGACAAGTTGATATCGTGGAGGACCATGACGATCGTCGTACCGTGCTTGCGGTTCAGGTCGGTTAGCAGGTCCAGAATCTCGATTTGATACGTGATATCGAGGAACGTCGTCGGTTCGTCGAGGAACAGGATATCGGTCTGCTGGGCGATCGCCATGGCGATCCAAACGCGTTGGCGCTGGCCGCCGGACAACTCGTCGATGTTGTGGTTGGCGAATTCGGTAATGTCCATCATGTCCATCGCCTCGGCCACGGCTTCGTAATCCTTTTTCGACCAGCCGCCGAGCAGCGATTGGTGCGGGAAGCGTCCGCGTCCGACCAGATCGGCGACTGAAATGCCTTCGGGCACGATCGGGGACTGCGGCAGGAGGCCGACGATTCGTGCCAGCTGCTTGGACGGGTAGCGCGATATCGGCTTGCCGTCCAGCATGATGCTGCCGGAGGTCGGCTTGATCAGTCGTGCCAGCGCTTTGAGCAGCGTGGATTTGCCGCAGCCGTTGGAGCCGACGATAACGCTGATTCGATTGCTCGGAATGGTCAGGTCCACTCCGTTGATGACCGTTTTATTTTCGTAACCGGCAACGACCTGCTCGGCTGTGAACGTATGGTTGGGCTTCATTACAATTCTCCTTTCCGGTTCATGCGGATCAACAGGAAGATCAGATACGGCGCTCCGAGCAAGCCGGTAATGACCCCTACGGGAAATCGGGTTACGAAAGCGAACTGTCCGACCAGGTCGGCGGCGAGCACGAGGTTGATGCCGACCAGACCGGCCGGAATCAGGTTATACGAACCGTTTCCGACCAGCCGCTTGGCGATCGGCCCGGCGAGGAACGAAACAAAGGCGATCGGCCCCGTGGTCGCGGTCGCGATGGCGACAATGAATACCGCCGCCACGATCAGGGCGATCCGGGTTTTGTCCGTGCTGACTCCGAGCGAGGAAGCCGATTGTTCGCCCAGCTCCAAAACGTGCAGATGCTTGCCCAGGATCATCAGGATCGGCGTGAAGATTAATACGATGAGGACGAGAGGCGGCAGCTCGTTCATTTTGGAGCCGTTCAGGCTGCCGGACAACCATTGAATGGCGGTAGGGACGTCTTTTTCCGAGCTGATCAGCAGCAGGTAAGAGATGACCGCATCGAGCATGGCTTGAATCCCGATCCCGATCAGAATCAGGCGGCCGATCGAGAAGATTTTGCCGCGGGACAGGATGTAGATCACGACAACGGTAAGCAATCCTGCGACCACGGCCGCGACCGAAGTAAACGCATTGCCGGCTTGCAGGACCGTCAAACAGAATACCGCGGCGGCGCTGGAACCCGATGTGATCCCGATGACGTTGGGATTGGCAAGCGGATTGCGCAGCAGCGTCTGGAAAGTGTATCCGGCGATGCCGAAAGCGAAACCGGCAAACAATCCGGCCAGCATGCGCGGCAGGCGAAGCGTGCTGACGGCAAAAGACACGCCCTTGATCTGCTCGCCGAATAAAGCGCGCAGCACCTGATCGAGCGGGTAGATCGTGTTGCCGAGAATGAGCATGGCGCAGCAGAGTGCCGCGGCAAGCAAAGCCATGGTGCCGGTGATCAGCATCCAGCGGCGCTGCCGATGGCGACGTCCTGCATGAATGAATGCGACGGAAGAGGAAACGTTATCGAGATGGGGAGTTGTCATGGTCATAGGGAACGCACCTTTGCCCGCATAGCGAGAATAATAAGAATGGGAGCTCCGACGAAGGCGGTCACCACGCCGACCTCAAGCTCGCCAGGACTGCCGATCAATCGTCCGGCAATATCCGATACGGTGAGAATGACTGCGCCGGCCACGGCCGACAGCGGAATGACGAAGCGCAGATCCGCGCCTACCAGAAGCCGAACCAGATGTGTGGCCAACAGACCGATAAATCCGATCGGCCCGGCCAGCGCGGTTGCGGCTCCGCACAAGACGACGCCTGCGAGAGCCGCGATCAGGCGCAGCGTTCCCGTCTTCACGCCCAACCCTTTGGCGGCTTCGTCCCCGAGGGCCAAGGCGTTGAGCGCCGGCGAGGTCAGGAAACCGATTAACAATCCGACAAGCAGGAACGGAATGAAAGTCGTCACGCTGCCCCATGTTCCCGCGCCTACGCTGCCGACCTGCCAGAACCGGAACTGGTCCATGACATGCGATCGGGGAATCAGGATGGCAGTCACCAGCGAAGAGAGGGCCGCGCTGGTCGCCGCTCCGGCCAGTACGAGCTTGATCGGCGTCGCGCCGCCGCGCCCAAGCGATCCGATGCCGAATACGAATATCGAGGTAAGTCCGGCACCCAGCATTGCCAGCCAGATATATTGACTTGCCGTTGTCATACCGAAAAAGGCCATGCCGCACACCACGAACAACGAGGCTCCCGTGTTTACGCCGAGGATGCTCGGATCGGCGATCGGATTGCGGGTCACGGCTTGCATCAGCGAGCCGGATACGCCGAGTGCCGCTCCGCAGAACAAGCTGAATACCGTACGGGAGATCCGTTTGCGAATGATGTTCGCCTCGTAGGTATCGACCTCGGGGCGAAACAAACCGTCGATCAAATCATGAAACGGCACTGACCGCGAGCCGAATGCCAGAGAAGCGAGTATACTCGTCCCCAGCAAAATCAGGCTTACGATCAGTACCGTATAGAAATGCTTCGGAATGTGCGGACTCGGACGTCGACCGTTCGAGACCGTGACATTGCTCATCGGTCTTATTGCACTTTGTCGGCAGCAGCGCCGAGCAATGTCATGTAGTCGTCGATCGTGTAAGCGATCGACAGCGGAGTCGGCGTTCCGGCTGCAACGAGCGGAGTGTCCGCCGCGATGAACGCTACGGAACCTCTTTCGATTGCCGGAATTTTGCCGATCAGCGGATCGGCTTTGAGCGCTTCGTACAGCGCGTCGTCGCCGTAGCCGACAATGATGTCGACGTCGTTCAGCGCTTGAGCGTTTTCGGCACTCAGTTCCAGCGAGTAGCTGGTCGGGTCCGTGATCAGCGAAGTGATGCTTTCCGGGTAAGTCAGACCCATCTCTTCCAGGAACGATACGCGGGTATCGACCGGCGTGTAGATGTGCAGTTTGGACAGATCGTCCGCGGAGAAGTTTACCCAAGCGATCTTTTTGTCTTTGAGCTGCGGGTAAGCATCGAACTTCTCGCTGATCAGGTTTTCCGTATCGGTGATCAATTGTTCGCCTTCGGCCTTCATGCCCATGCCTTCGGCGGTCAATTGAATTTGTTCGCGCCACTTCGTTGTCCAAGGGGACGTCGGGTAAGCCACGACCGGAGCGATTTCGCTCAAGGTGTCGTAGTCTTCCTGCGTGATGCCCGAGTAAGCGGCCAGGATCACGTCCGGGTTCGCGTCGGAGATCGCTTCGAAGTCCAGGCCGTCCGTGTCTTGGAAGACGTTAGGAGTCGTTGCGCCCAGTTCGTCAAGTTTCGCTTTCGTCCAAGGCAGCAGGCCGTTGTCTTCTTCGCTCACGCCGAAGTTGGCAGCGGAGAAGCCGTCCGGCACTACGCCCAGTGCGAGTGCAACGTCCTGGTTACCCCATTGGATCGTGACGATACGCTCCGGCTTTTTCTCCAGAACGGCTTCACCCAGTGCCGTCTTGATCGTAAGCGGATATTCGGTAGCGTCCGCTTCGGCAGCCGGTTCTTCAGTAGGCGCAGCTTCCGGCTCGGTGGTGTCCGCAGCAGGAGCTGTTTCGGTCGTCGCCGACTCGGATGCAGCCGGCGTGTCGGTCGAAGCGGTGTTTGCCGCGCCGCAGCCGACGAGTGCCAGGATCAGGATCAGCGAGATGATGCTAAGCAGCGAAAACTTTCTTTTTGCGTTCATGATTATCCCCTCTCTAAATCGTGAGCATATTTGGTCATTCTTTTCATCCGAAATGAATAAAAATACAACAAAACGGATATCGTTCGATGTGATAATGATTATCAACTTCATTTAATATATCGACTAACGTATTCCATTGTCAACGAAAACCTTTCAAATCCCTATCTGCATACGTATGTATTTTCATAAAAAAATTCAGATAAGTAGGAGAAGAAAATAAAAGAACTCCCGGAATTAATCCGGGAGTTTGCAATGTGTCGAGAAAATTCGACGTAACTGGAAGCGAGAAGACGGAGAGAGAAATTCAGTGAAAGACGCCTTTGAACTTAGAAAACTACATTTTAAAGTTCATTCCAATTTTCTAAGTGAGACAGCGGATTGAACGAATTTCTCTCGGAGTCTTCCCGCTTCCTGCGTCGAAGCGACTTTCTCGACAGCCTGAGAACTCCCGGAATCAATACGGGAGTTCAAAATCACGGTAGAGCATCAAAAAGACCATCAGATCTTGAAAGTGCCGACTACGCGATGCAAATTGTCCGCCAGATGGGACAGCGCGGTCGAGGAGGAAGAGACCTCTTCCATCGAAGCGAGCTGCTGCTGGGCGGCGGCAGCCACGTTTTGCGAATGATCCGATGTATCGCCGGCAATATGCAGAATGCCTGATAGGTTAGAGGAGGCATTTTGTACACGGGAGGATACGTTTTGGGTAGCCGAAGACATCCGATCTACCCGGGTGGTGAGCGTAGTCATCAGCTCCAGAATTTCTTTGAAGTTGGTTTGGGTACGTCTGACTGCTTCAAGTCCGGCTTGGACTTCCGTGCCGACTTGCTCGATCGATTGGTTGGAACGCTCCATATCGTTTTGAATTTCATGGATCAGTCCCGAGATTTGAGCGGAAGATTGTTGGGATTGCTCGGCCAGCTTCCGAACTTCGTCTGCCACGACGGCAAAGCCTCTGCCATGTTCGCCGGCTCTGGCTGCTTCAATCGCTGCGTTTAAAGCGAGCAGATTGGTTTGCGAGGCAATCGACGAAATAAATTGCGAGATTTCTTCGATTTCTTTCGAACGACCGTCCAGCAGTTGAATGACTTTGCCGCTTTCATGAACGGAGCGGTCAATCTCTTGAATCTGAACTACGGTCTCGTCGACCAGGCGATCGCCTTCCGAAGCTTTGCGGATGGTCTGATTGCTGACGTCCAGCACAGTTGTCGCATTGTCGGAGATGGAACGAACGCCGGTTACCACTTCATCCAGAGCGGCCGTGCTGTCATTCAGACGGCGTGACGATTGTTCGGCGCCCTGCGCGACATCTTGAATAGACATCGCAATCGTTTCCGTAGCCAAACTGCTCTGTTCCGCGCTTGCAGACAGCTCTTCGGAGGAAGCGGCCACCTGCTGCGAAGTGTCGACGACTTCGTTGAACAGCTTGCGAAGATTGTCCGTCATATCGTTGAAGCTGTTCGCGAGCGTAGTCAACTCATCGCCGGAATGGTCGGCTACAGGGTGCGTGAAATCCCCTTCGCCGGCCAGCTTAAGCGAAGACGCCACGGCTCCAAGACGTTTTCTGATCCGGCGCGTGAACAGCAATACGGCTGTCGTCGATACGATCAGGACGCCTGCCAACACGATAATGAACAAGGTGAAAAAGTCGGACAAAATCTTCTCGATAATGCTCTGCGGAGCGCCGACGTAAAAAATACCGATCACTTGGCCGTCTGCGCCGAGAATCGGCATGTAGGCGGATTGATATGTATTTCCTGCGACGTTGGCTTCGCCCGTATACAGTTCGCCGCGATCCAGAACCGCTTGTTTCACCGTATCGGATACTTTCGTGCCCACCGCGCGTTTCCCGTCTACCTGAACGTTGGTCGCGATTCGCGTGTCGCCCTGGAAAACCGTGACCGTGCCGCCGCTGTCCGCGCCGATGGAGTCCACCAGCTCGAAGTTATCGTTCATCAGGGTCGCGCCTTTGTACAATTTGCCGTCGGTTACGATCCAATCGCCCGGATTGGCGCTGTCGATGTAGCGGTAGGCCAACGCCAAATCGCCTTTTGCCTTTTCGACCGCGAACGCTTTGATTCCCTTGCTGACTTGTTGCTGGACCAAAAGACCGACGATTCCAGAGAACAAAATCATGAACACGAGGAACATCAAATTTATTTTCGTACCCAGCTTCAATTTTACATGTAATTTTTTGCGCACAATTCGATGGCTCCTTATCAAGGTTTGTGCTAGTTATATCGGTAAAATTTGAAATTTCTAAAGAGTTGTCGACGAAAATTCGACAAAAATAAGGACTTTTAACTTGAGTTGAAAGTCCTATCTCAATAGTTTCATATTTGGATATAAAGTGAAACGTTTCTATTAGAATATAAAAAAAGGCTTTTCGCCGAATCGCGAAAAGCCTTTTTTCAATCTCCCCAGGAAGCTTCGGGAAGGGTCATGGGCAAACTGAACACAAATCGGCTGCCTGTTCCGGATGAATATTCCAACCGCAGCCTCCCGCCCATCAGCTCGACGAGCTGTTTGCAGATGGATAAGCCGAGGCCGGTTCCGCCGTACCGGTTCACGTAATTGGCGGTGTGCAGCTGGGTGAAAGCCTGAAACAGCATGGGCTGCTTATCCGCGGAGATTCCTTTTCCGGTATCGGTTACGGCAAATGTCAGGTAAGCTTCATCTTCGCTGCCCTGTTTTGGCTTGCGTTTATCCGTCCGTTCTTGTTCGCTGCCCGAAGAGACGTAAGCTTCAATCCGAACCTCGCCCGAATCGGTAAACTTTAATGCGTTGGACAACAGATTGACTAGAATTTGACGGATTTTGTTCTCGTCCCCGATCCATAGGTCCGGCATGTTCATCGGAATAATCTCATGCAGCTCGATCCCTTTACGATGGGCTTCGGTGCGGAATAACTGAGTGAGATCGAGCAAGCAGCCGCGCAGGGAAAAAGGCTCGCGCGAGACGTCCATTTTGCCGGAATCCAGTTTGGAATAGTCGAGAATTTGATTCAGTAGGGTCATGAGGGAACTGCCGCTGGAGTGGATCAGATGCAGGTATTGCTGCTGCGTATCGGTCAGAACGGTCGATTGAAGCATCTCGCCCACGTTCAGAATCGCATTCATCGGCGTCCGGATTTCATGACTGAGAATAGCGAGCAGATTGGACTTTTGCTCCAGCGTTTTCAGTCTCTCCTCCTCGGCGGCGCGCCAAAGTCGATGCGTGCGCTCCAAATCCAGCATATTTTCGAAAAAGGCGGCCAACGAAGTCAGCATTTCGACATCGTGCAGCGTGTACGTGTAAAACTTGTCATCGAATGCGCACAAGGAGCCGAAGATCTTCCCGTCGCTTGTTTTGATCGTGACTCCCATAAACGAACAACCCCCGACGAACGGCGTAACGTCCATATCGCGGGTGAGAGGATGGGTGAGATTGTTATCGATAATGAGCGGTTCCGGGCCGTTCTCGGTCACGAGATGACAGTAGGAATCCGTATGATCGATCACCAATCCCTCTTGTAAAATCACGGCGCTGCGATTGATCGTGTTCAGGACTTTGGTCTCCGCTTCGTCGCTGAGCGCAATGCAAAACGTATTGGCCGGGATCGCTTTACTGGCCGTATCGACGATTTGGGCGGCAGAAGCATACAATTTTTCGGATAAAATCTCCATCACGTCGGCATAACTCGTTTTAAGCATAGCGGCACCTCGGATACATAAATGTTCAATAAAAAATATGTTAATGTCAGATTACCACGAATTTTAGATAATAAACGCGAGTTTTTAGGGGAGGTGATTAGAAAGCAGGAATTATTAGACTTAATCTGCGTATTTTTGCGGTATTCACTACATAAACCGCTAGGTGACTGGAGTAAACAGGAAAGTCGGCAAGCGCCTTCTCCAAGGCTCCGCTTGTAGGGAAATTTAGCCGTTTCGTTGCCATTTTCCGTATTGTTCGTTATCCTGATCTTATAACCGAATAAGAATGCGGGTGCTGGATGAAGTCCGGCTGAGATGGGAGCCTTGTGCTTTCGGACCGTTAATCTGATCCAGGTAATGCTGGCGTAGAGAATCCCATTCGAATTGTTCAAGCCATTCGTATATTCTCGAATGGCTTTTTTGCATACTCGTAGGGAAAAGCGGGCATCTGGAAACAAGGAGAAAAGCGATGACCGAACAAGAAGACCGTTATTCGAGACAAGTGTTATTCGCTCCGATCGGAGACGAAGGTCAGAGCAAGCTTGCGAACGGCGCCGTTTGCATCGTGGGCATGGGTGCGCTCGGCACGGTTCTGGCGAGCCATATGGTGAGAGCGGGAGTCGGCCGGGTCCGTCTGATCGACCGGGATTACGTGGAAAGCAGCAATTTGCAGCGGCAGATGCTGTACGACGAAGACGATGCCGCGCAGTCTCTCCCTAAAGTGGTGGCGGCCGAGAACAAATTGAAGAAGATCAATTCGGACGTGACGCTGGAAAAAGTATTCGCCGACGTCACGCCGGGCAACGCGGAAAGTCTGCTGAAGGGAATGGACCTGGTGCTGGACGGCACCGATAATTTTCAAACCCGTTTCCTGTTGAACGATGCCTGTTACAGCGCCGGAATTCCGTTTATCTACGGCGGCGCGGTCGGTTCGCGGGGAATGAGCGCCGTATTCGTTCCCGGAAGCACGCCGTGCCTGCGCTGCTTGATCCCGTCTGCCGACTCCGGCGGGGAAACGTGCGATACGGTAGGCGTGATCTCGCCCGTCGTCGATATCGTCGCGTCGTACCAGTCGGTCGAAGCGCTCAAATGGCTGGTCGGGGACAGGGAATCGCGGCGGGAGACGCTGCTGTCGTTCGACGTATGGAATAATCACCTGCACGAGTTGAAGCCGGTTCCGGCAAAGCCGGATTGCCCCTGCTGCGGACTGAAAACGTATCCGGCGCTCCGGCGCGAAGAAGAGACGCTGCTGTCGCTGTGCGGAAGGGAGTCGATCCAGATCGCCGGACACGAGCCGTTCGACCTGAAGGCGTGGGCGGAAAAGCTCGCTCCGGCAACCCGAACGGTCAAAGCCAATCCGTATTTGATCCGCGCCGAACTGGCCGAAGGCGGACGGTTGGTGCTGTTCGAAGACGGACGGGTGCTGGTGCAAGGAACGGACGATCCGGTTCGCGCCAGAAGCCTGTATGCGAGGTATATCGGGAACTGACGAAGGTCGGGAGGTCCGGCGAGAGCGAACGACATGACGGGCAATGGCCGAGGACGGTCAAGTTGCGTCATTCGAAAACGACATGAAGGAGCGAATTCGCAATGAAAGACTTTAGATTGTACCCCATCACGGGAGAGAATTTTCATCCGGGTCGCGGACTGGCGGAAGTGATGGAGCAGGCGATTTTGGGCGGCGCGGATATTATTCAATTCCGGGATAAGCATAGCGGGAAAGAAGAACTGCTGCGCAAAGCGAAAGCGCTGCGGGAGCTGACCCGGCGATACGACATTCCTTTTATCGTGAACGACCATGTCGAATTGGCGCTTGAAGTCGACGCGGACGGGATTCATCTGGGTCAGGGCGATCTGAAGCTTTCCGAAGCACGGCGGATCGTGGGCAGCAAGATTATCGGGATCTCCACGCACGCGATCGAAGAAGCGTTGGCGGCCCAGGAGCAGGGTGCGGATTATATCGGCGCCGGACCGGTGTACGCCACGCGGACGAAGCTCGATGTCGTGGCTCCGGTAGGGCTGGATTATATCCGCGAGGTATCACGGCGGATTAGCATTCCGTTCGTGGCGATCGGCGGGATCAAGCTTGGCAACGCGGACGAAGTGATTGAGGCGGGGGCAACGAGACTGTGCGCGATCAGCGAGATCGTCGGCAGCGAAGATCCCGCCGGCGCGTGCAGGGCTTTTATCGACAGGCTGGAGCGGAAGGAGCGTGCATAGCAGATGGCGGAATTGACGATCAACGGCAGCCGGAAAGAGCTGGATGCCGATACGCTGGCGGATGTCGTGGAGCTGCTCGGCCTCGGCGGCCGTCCGGTCGTGGCCGAAGTGAACGGTGAAGTCGTCGCGTCGGAAAAATGGGCAGAGACGCAAGTGGAAAGCGGAATGAAGATCGAGTTGGTTCATTTTGTGGGAGGAGGTTGAAGAACATGGATTTCGAAAAAAGAAGCGATGTAAGGGCAAGTCATGCTGCCGCCGGAACGACAGAGGACACGTGGCGGATCGGAAACGCGGAAATGGCTTCGCGCTTTTTCCTCGGCACGGGGCTGTTTCCGAATCCGTTCGTGCAGAACGAAGCGATCGCCGTCTCGGGCGCGGAAGTACTGACGTTCGCGATCCGGCGGGTGGATCTGGAGTCTGCGGAAGACGATTCGATCCTTCAGCATTTGGAACCGGGGAAGTTTCGCTTTTTGCCCAACACGTCGGGTTCGCGCACGGCGGAAGAAGCGGTACGCATCGCGAGGCTGGCGCGGGCATCCGGTCTTAGCGATTGGATCAAGGTCGAGATCAGCGCCGACGAGCGCACGCTGCTGCCCGATCCGATCGAGACGCTGCGCGCGACGGAGATTTTGGTGAAAGAAGGCTTCACGGTCCTGCCGTATATCTCGGACGATCCCGTGATCTGCCGGAAGCTGGAAGAAGCGGGAGCAGCGGCGATCATGCCCGGCGGCGCGCCGATCGGCACGGGACTGGGCATTCTCAATCCGTACAATATCGGCCTGATCGTCGAAGAAGCGAACGTGCCGGTGATCGTCGATGCGGGACTGGGCACGGCCAGCGATGCGGCACTGGCGATGGAACTGGGCGCGGCCGCCATCTTGATGAATACCCCCGTCGCCAAAGCGCAGGACCCCGTCGGCATGGCGCTCGCGATGAAGCTGGCGATCGAAGGCGGAAGACTCGCGTATCTGTCGGGACGGATGGGCAAAAAGAGATATGCGTCGGCGAGCAGCGGGTTTGACGCGTTAAAAGTGAAGTGATCGGAAGGGCAGGAAACTTCGGACAAAAGATCGGTGAAGCGGCCGAAAGTTTGAAAGGGTGATGGGCGCATGAAGGAGTCTTTTATCGTGCTGGGCGGCGGGATCATCGGATTGTCCTGCGCGCTGGAAATGCGGCTGCGCGGCGCGGACGTGACCGTACTGGAAGCCGGGGAATGCGGCGGGCAAGCTTCCGGCGCGGCGGCCGGGATGCTGGCGCCGTATTCGGAGAATCCGGAATATCCGGACGAATTTTTCCGGCTGTGCCGGGAAAGCCTGGAGCTGTATCCGCAGTGGCAGCGCAGGGTCAGGGAGCTGTCCGGCATGGACTTCGAGTATACGGAGTGCGGGAGCCTGTACGCCGCTTACCACGAAGCGGATCTGCTTGCGCTGGAAAGTCGGCTGCGCTGGCAGCGGGAACAGGGTTCGAGCGGCGAGATCCTGCGCGGCGCGGAGCTGTTCGCGGCGGAGCCGGGATTGTCGCGCGAGGTTGTGGCGGCGCTGCGCACGCCGGAGGAAAGCCATATTTACGCGCCGGACTTCGTCGAAGCGCTCAAAGCCGCCTGCTTGAAGGCGGGGGTTATCGTGCGAGAACGGCTCGGCGAACTTGAGCCGACGGAGTGGGAACGCGGGGTGGAAGTGCGGAGGAACGGCGGGTTCGACGCCGAGAGTCCGGCAAAGCTTGCCCGGAGAGCGGATAGCGGGAAGGGTCGAACGCTCGGAGGCGTCGATCCGGCTGCGGAGAACGGGACGAGCCGATCCGGCGAAGCCGTGTTCCGCGCGGATCGGCTCGTGATCTGCACCGGGGCTTGGGCCGGGAAATTGTCCGGCAGCCTGGGGCTTCGCCTGCCCGTGCAGCCGATACGCGGGCAGATCTGCGCCTACGAATGGGGCGCCGGAGAGCAAGATCATGTGCCGGTGCGGCATATGATCTTCGGCAGCCAGGGCTATCTGGTGCAAAAAGCGAACGGGACGTTGGTTTGCGGCGCGTCCGAAGACGTCGCGGGCTTCGACAGCAGCGTGACGGAGCGCGGCATCGCGCGCCTGCTGCGCTGGAACAAGCGGGTGCTGCCCGCGCTCGGGCAGGCGCAGCCGTTCCGCCGCTGGGCCGGGCTGCGCCCGGCGACGCTCGACGGCCGCCCGCTGATCGGGCGGCTGGAAAGAGCGGAGCGCATCATCTTCGCGGCGGGCCATTACCGCAACGGGATCCTGCTCAGTCCGGCGACCGCGAAGTTGGTCGCGGACTTGGCCGAAGGCCGCCAGGCGGAGCCGTGGCAGACGGCGTTTCGGCCGGAGCGGTTCCGCGCGGTCGCCTCGCGCGCCGGATCCGGCTCGCGTTAACCGCGGCGCAGCGAAAACGCGCCTAAAACGGGCACCTTTTCAATGCTAAAAGCAAGGTTGCGTTCGAATGGAAAGCACTTGAAGCGTAGACCTGGGGCTTGGGAGCGCTAACGGATCGCATGTCCGTTAAAGCTCCTTTTTCGCTGTTTTCGTTTTTAACGGATTCAGACGACGCTTAGCAGCAAAAAAGGGCGATTTATCCCCTTGGAAGCTCGACTTTTCCGAGTTAATGTCGTCTCGATCCTTTAAAATGTCTGCTCGCCGAAAAATGTCCGCTAAGCGCCGCCTATATCCGTTAAAAGCATCGGAGCCGGAGACTGTTCAAAGCTGCTTTGCTGGTCGGGCGGGGTCTCTTCATGCGCAGCTGCTTCGTATTCGTGCTTTTGCAACGCCGTTTTGCCCAGCCTTTGCGCCGACTCTTTTTCCGCGTAAAATGAAACCATGCTGCCTCCGCCGCCATGGCGGCACGGAAGCGGTCTGTTTTTAAAATCAACGGCTTCGGCGATTCGTTTTTTCCGAAGCCTGCATACAAGGAGCGAACTATCATGAAAGGTGCCACAATCCTGATCGCGGACGACGAGAAAGAAATCGCCGACCTGGTCGCGCTGCATTTGGAAAAGGAAGGTTACCGGACGCTGACGACGCAGGACGGGAGGGAAGCCGTGCGGATCGCGCAGTCGCAATCGATCGATCTGGTCATTTTGGATATCATGATGCCGCATATGGACGGGTACGAGGTGACGCGGCAGATCCGGGAGCAGCACCGGATGCCGATTATTTTTCTCAGCGCCAAAACGTCGGATCTCGATAAAATCACGGGGCTGGTGATCGGCGCGGACGATTACATGACCAAGCCGTTCAACCCGATGGAGCTGGTTGCCCGGGTGAACGCGCAGATTCGCCGCTCCACGCAGCTTAACGTGCCGGAAAAACGCAGCTCCGTGCTGGAGGCGAACGGTCTGACGATCGATCCGGAGCAGCGCGAAGTGAAGGTGTACGGCAACGTGGTCGAGTTGACGCCGAAAGAGTTCGATATCCTCTATCTGCTCGCCGGCCATCCGAAAAAAGTGTTCAGCGCCGAAAATATTTTCCGTCATGTCTGGGGCGACGATTATTTCGAGAGCGGCAATACGGTGATGGTGCATATCCGCACGCTGCGCCGCAAGCTGGGCGAAGACGTCGAGAAGAATAAATGGATCAAGACCGTCTGGGGCGTCGGGTACGCGTTCAATGGCTAGGCTGACCAGCAGTTTCCGCATGCGCATGATCCTGCTGCTGGGCTTGAGCATGCTGTTGTCCGGCGGCGTCACCTACGCGATCTACAAAGCGCTTCAGGTTTATTACGTGGAAAATGCCAAAGTCGGCGACCCCATGGCGAATTTTCGGCGTTTTATCCGCGATGTCGGCGACCTGAATTTTTTCCTGGTCTTTTTCGTGCCGCTGGCGATTTTGTTTTTCTTTCTCCTGACCAAGCCGTACTCCCGTTATTTCCGCGAAATTTCGACGGGGATTCATCGGCTCGCGAACGGCGACTTCGAGGGCAAGGTGCGGATCGAATCCAACGACGAGTTCGGCAGCATCGCGGCGGACATGAACGCGGCGGGCGAAAAGCTCAAGAAAGCCGTGGAGCGCGGCGACTTCGCCGAAAGCAGCAAAGATCAGCTCGTGCTGAATCTCGCCCACGATCTGCGCACGCCGCTGACGTCGGTGCTGGGTTACCTGGACGTCATTTTGCGCAGCGACGAGCTGACGCAGGAGCAAATCAAGCATTACACCACCATCGCGTTCACCAAGTCCAAAAGGCTGGAGCGGCTGGTCGACGAGCTGTTCGAGATTACGCGGATGAACTACGGCATGCTGACGATCGATACGCAGACGCTGGATCTCGGCGAGCTGCTGGTGCAGATGAACGAAGAGCTGTATCCGGTGTTCGAGCAAAACGGCCTGACCGCTCGGACCGACATCCAGCCGGACGTGATCATACAAGGCGACGGCGAACTGCTGGCGCGGGTATTCGAGAATCTGCTGATGAATGCGGCACGCTACGGACAAGACGGTCAGCTTATCGATATCGCCTGCCGGATCGAAGGACAAGAAGCGGTCGTGAGCGTAACCAACTACGGCAATTCGATTCCGGAAAACGAGCTGCCGCATCTGTTCGAGATGTTCTACACCGGAGATCGCGCGCGGGTTCAGAACCATCAGGGCGGCGGTACGGGACTGGGGCTTTTTATCGCCAAAAATATCGTGGAGCGTCATAAAGGCAAGATTTCCGCGCAAAGCGACGTCGTGCGGACTTCGTTCGAAGTGCGTTTGCCAAGCAGCGAGCCTCAAACCGATCCCACGCCGTTTTAAGAAAAACTTTAGATTCGTGCATGCTTTTTCTTAAGCCGATCCTTCTATTCTTATAGGGAGAAGAGGAACGGGGAGGATTTCGACGCATGAAAAAGCGGGGTTTCACTGCGGTAATTATCATATTGCTATTGATTATTGCGGTCTTCAAGTTGACGGAGCAACGAAGCGGTTCGGCAGATTCGGCGGACGGGCTGATTCAGGAGATCGCGCTGCGCAACAGCGGACAGTCTTTGCAGGCTTCGGAAGATCAGCTTTATGCCGGAGATTTGCTGCTGGTGAACGGCGACTATCCGATGCGGCCGCAAGGCACGCAGTCTGACGTCACGGAACTGTTCGGCCACTCCGAGTTGACGGGGCCGGCTTCGCTGCTGGATCGCGATATCCGGCTGTCTCGCGGCGTGGCGATGAAATTCGTCGTCATGGCCGATGCGGCCGCGAACGAAGGCATCGAGCATTTTCTGATCAGCAGCGGATATCGCGACGAACTGGAGCAGAGCCGTTTGTACAAAGAAAAAGGTTCGGATTACGCGCTGCCGCCCGGTTACAGCGAGCATCATCTGGGTTTGGCGCTTGACATCGGTTCGACGGAAGGGCCGATGGCCGAAGCGAAGGAAGGCAAGTGGTTGGAGAAAAACGCGGCCCGTTACGGCTTCGTGCTGCGTTATCCGGCAGATAAAACGGGGATCACGGGTATTTCGTTCGAGCCGTGGCATTTTCGCTACGTCGGCCTGCCGCACAGCCTTTTGATGCAGAAAAACAATCTCGTGCTGGAAGAATATCTGGCGATGCTGGAGAAGAAAGAAGCGATCTCGACCACCGTTAACGGCAGGGAGTACGAGGTATGCTATTACGGGCCGGACCGCCTGTCGGAGCTGAAAATACCAAAAGGCCGCGACTATGCCTTGTCAGGCGACAACCGCGGCGGTTTAATATTGACCCTGTATCCGTGACGGAAGCGGGAGAAGAGACGTCACACGTGCTCGAACATGCGTTCAAGCGCGCTTTTGGCGTCTTCGGCGATCGCTTGCGGAACTTGGATGATGCCTGTCGGCTCTCCGCGGTCGATGCACTCCAGCGACCAGAGCAGATGCGGCAGGTCGATCCGGTTCATGGTCAGGCACGGGCAAAGGTCCGGATTGAGCGAGACGATCTGCTGCTCCGGGTGCTGCGCGGCAAGGCGGCGAACCAGATTCATTTCGGTGCCGACCGACCATTTGCTGCCCGGAGGAGCTTCGTTGATCCGGTCGATGATGTACTTGGTGGAACCTGCATCGTCGGCCGCGATTACCACGTCGTGCGTGCATTCCGGATGGACGATGACGCGCACTTCGGGATCCAGCCTTTTCGTTTCTTCGATCTGCGCGGTCGTGAACTTCTCGTGCACCGAGCAGTGGCCTTTCCATAAAATAATCCGAATATCTTCAGCGTCCCGATCCGTCAGCAGGCGCTGCGCATACGGGTCCCACACCGCCATCTCGTCCAGCGGAATGCCCAGTTGAAACGCCGTATTGCGTCCCAAATGCTGATCCGGCAGGAACAGGATGCGTTTGCGCTGCTTGAGCGCCCACGAGATGACTTGGCGGGCGTTGGACGACGTGACGGTCGCGCCGCCGTGACGTCCGACGAACGCTTTGATTTCGGCGGTGGAATTGACGTAAGTCAGCGGCAGAATGCTGTCGCCGACTTGCTCGGTCAGCAGGCGCCAAGCGACTTCGGTCTGGGCCATATTCGCCATGTCCGCCATCGAGCAGCCTGCGCGCATATCGGGCAAAATGACTTTTTGATGCGGCTGGGTCAGAATATCGCACGTCTCGGCCATGAAATGCACGCCGCAAAACACGATATGGCGCGCTTTCGTATTTTGGGCGGACAAGCGGGCCAGCTCCAGCGAATCTCCGGTCATATCGGCAAATTGAACAACCTCGTCGCGCTGATAATGGTGTCCCGGAATCAGCAGCGCGTCGCCGTGTTTTTGCTTGATCTCCCATACGCGGCGTTCCATTTCTTCCGTCGGGATGTCCCGATATGCGGCCGGCATCATCGGATACTGGGGCATGACTTCATTGAATATCGACATGTGTTTTCCTACCTTTCTGCTGTCTGCGCTTGTTCGCGACCGGTTACGATATCCATGCTGATATCCAGGCTGGACACCGAATGGGTCAAAAAGCCGAGCGAGATGTAATGAACGCCTGTCCCTCTGTACGTCGGAAGCGTGCGCATATCGATCCCCCCGGAAGCTTCCGTGATGATATGCGGCGGCGTAAGCTGCGCGAAACGTCTCACGGTGTCGGGATCGCAGTTGTCGAACATGATGATGTCCGGGCCTGCGGCAATCGCTTCGCGAAGCTGATTTTCGTCCTCGATCTCAACCTCGATTTTGACCATATGTCCGTGCTTGGCTTTCGCTTTGGCGACGGCCGCCGCGATCGAGCCTTCCGCGGCGATATGGTTGTCTTTGATCATGATGCCGTCGTACAAGCCGAACCGATGGTTGTATCCGCCGCCTGCCGTGACCGCGTATTTTTCCAACATGCGCAGCCCGGGCGTCGTTTTGCGGGTGTCGCAGATCCGGATCGCCGGATCGTTCAGCGTCCGGATCGCGCTGCGTGTCGCGGTGGCGATGCCCGACATGCGCTGAAGCAGATTCAGCACCACGCGCTCGCCGGTCAGCAGAATCGAAGGATTGCCCGACAGCGTCGCGATGCGTTCGCCGTAAGCGATCTCGTCTCCGTCTTTTTTAAGCAAAGAAACGCGCACCTCGGCATCCAACACGGCAAAAGCTTCGACAATCACCTCGACCCCGGCCACGATTCCGTCCTGCTTGGCATAAATGAGCGCCTGCTGATTATCGCAATCCGAGATCAGCTGCGCGCTCAGATCTCCGCTGCCGATATCTTCCATATAAAACTGTTCCAACATTTTTCTTAACGCGATACGCTGCATGCTTCGGTTGTCCTTTCGTTGTTCAAAATGGGAGCTGTCGAAAAAGTATGGGTAATCGTGCGTCCCGACCACTGCGGATCCAAGCGCATCGGATAGTCCTGCCGATAATGCGCGCCGCGGCTTTCCTTGCGCAGCAGAGCTGACGAGACGACCAGGCGGGCGAGCTGCCAAAGACGGGCCAACTCCGCTTGTTCGCGGGTAAGATCGGACAATCCCACTTCTTCGCTCGGCAGGTCGTTCAACCAAGCGCTCAAGTATTCAAGTCCTTCGGCATCGCGAACGATGCAGGCGTGCCGGCTCATCTGCCGCTGAAGCTCGGCGAGCGTGATGTCCGGCACGTCCAGCGTAAGGTCGCTGAATGCCGACGTACGATCATGAACGTTGAAGCTGCCAATCATCGGATCGCCGGAGGCGTCCCCTTCGCCGCTCGTCGGAGCATGGAACAGAACATGCTCGCGGCTTGCCGAGCCGTTTTGCCGCGCGTAGTCGAAGCTGTGCCGCGCCGCCCTTTTGCCCAGAACAAGAGCTTCGAGCAGCGAGTTGCTGGCGAGGCGGTTCGCGCCGTGCAGACCCGTGCAGGCGGCTTCGCCGATCGCGTACAAGCCGGGAACGGAGGTAGAGCCGTGAGCATCCACTTTGATCCCGCCCATCATGAAGTGCATGCCGGGGACGACGGGTATTTTTCCGGCTTCAACGTCGATGCCCGCTTTTCGCAAAATGCCCGTGATCGTCGGAAACCGTTCGGTAAAGTTTGCGCAGCCGCGAATATCCAAGTGAACGTCATGACCGCTTTGGATCTGTTCGTGAATCGCCCGGGCGACAACGTCGCGCGGCGCCAGATCGCCGAGCGGATGCTTGCCTTCCATCACCGCGCGGCCTTTTTCATCCCGCAGTACCCCGCCTTCTCCGCGCACCGCTTCGGAAATCAGGCCGTAGGTTGTGCCGTTTTTCACCAACAAGGTCGGATGAAACTGCATGAATTCCAGATCGCATAATTCCGCTCCCGCTTCATAAGCGAGCATCAGCCCGTCTCCCGTAATGCTAGAGTCGCCGCTATGGTTGGCATACAGACTTCCGCAGCCGCCGCTGGCGATCACGACGGAATCCGCGCGGAAGAAGGTCAATTCTCCGCCATGCCGGGCGATGACTCCGACGCAGCGGCCTCGTTCCACGATGAGCTTCAGAACATGGGCCTGCTCCAGAATGCAGACGTCGCCGGGAACCCGGTCAAGCAGATATTCCGTCAGCATGCGTCCCGTCGCGTCTCCGCCCGCGTGGAAGATCCGATGAAACGAGTGGGCGCCTTCAAGGCCGAGCCGAATTTCCTGCCGCGTATCGCGATCGAACGGAAAGCCGTCTTGAGCCAATCGATGCACGAATGCGCTGCCTTCCGACAACAGATCCTGCACGATCGAAAAATCGGTATGGCCGTCTCCGGCCGTCAATGTATCTGCGACATGCGAAGCAACGGAATCTTCCGGCAAATGGACAGCGGCAATGCCGCCTTGAGCCAGCATGGAATTGCCGCTTCGCACGGAAGCTTTGGTCAGAAGCCGAACGGAGCAGCCTTCCGGCAAAGACGCAATCAGCGAGAGGGCTGCCGCTCCGGCTCCGATGACGATGACAGATGGTTTGAACAAGATGATCCACTCTCTTCTTCGAAAGGTTTACAAATTAACATACAGGTGTCTTGACACCTATATTTACACAAACATAAACTAAACTCAAGTCTATCGACAACATTCGCCGGATTTGTACCGGAAAAGGAGTTTGGGATGATTTATTTGGATTATGCCGCGTCTTCGCCTTTGTGCGAGGAAGCTTTGCAAACGTTAATGACGATGAGCCGGGACGTATACGCAAACGCAAGCAGTTTGCATGACGGAGGCGGACGGGCTGCGCATATTCTGGAACGAAGCCGGGAGTTCGTCGCCGGATTGATCGGAGGAGATCCCAAAAGGCTTTACTTCACGAGCGGAGGCACGGAGTCGAATATCCTGGCGATCCATGCGTTGGCGAGAGGCTTGCCCGAGGAGCGCAGGCATGTGCTGGTTTCGGCCATGGAGCATCATTCGGTCAAGCTTGCCGCAACCGGGCTGGTTGAACTCGGGTATGAAGTCGAACTCGTTTGGCCGGATGCTTGGGGACGGATCACGCGGGAGCAGATCGAGCCGCTGCTCCGACCGGATACGGGGTTGGTATCGGTGCAGCACGCGAACTCGGAGACCGGGCTGATCCAGCCTTTGGCTGAAATCGGTGCCTTTTTGCATGAACGAGGGATTTTGCTGCATACGGACGCCGTTCAGTCGTTCGGAAAAGTCGGCTTTTCCGTCGAGGAGCTGGAAGTGGATGCGGTATCGATCTCTTCGCATAAGGTGCAAGGGCCCAAGGGAGTCGGAGCGGTGTATATTCGGCCCGGCGTTTCTTACGTTTCGGTGTACCCTGAAGCCTTGCACGAAGACAGCTTCCGACCCGGAACGGTCAATGTACCGGCAATCGCCGCATTCGCTGCCGCTGCCGTACACACATGCGGGCTGATCGAACAGCGCACGGAGCAGTACGTTTCGCTCCGAAAGTATTTGACGGAGCGTTTCCGCGAATACGAGCTGCCCGCTTATCTGGTCACGGATCGTTTGCTTGGCAACGCGCTGAATATTTTGCCCCATATCGCAGGCTGCGCCGGGTTGGGCTACGAAGGGCAATATGTTATGCTGGAATGCAACCGGAAGGGCCTTTGCATCTCTACGGGAAGCGCCTGTTCCTCGGGTCATCAAGCCATTCCCGATACCTTGTCCGCGCTCGGATTGTCAGAGGGAGAAGGACATTCGTTTTTCCGCATTTCCTTCGGTCCCGACACGACGGCGCAGCATTTGGATCGGCTGGTGCAGGCTCTGCATGAGCTTGCGCAAACCAAATAGAGAAGGGAGTCTCTCATCCCTATGGAAGAAATCAAGTTGACGGGCGAACAACGGCGCGAAAAGCTGCTGATCTGGCTCCGGGAATCGTCGCCGCTGACCGGAAGCGAGCTGGCGCGCCGGGCGTCCGTATCCAGGCAGGTCATCGTTCAGGACATGACGCTGCTCAAAGCAAAAAACCATGCCATTTTGGCGACCAGCCAAGGTTATATTTATCTGACGGAAAACAAAGAGCCCCGATCCGAACGGATCATCGCCTGCAAGCATGATCCTTCCCGCACGGAAGAGGAGCTGCTGCTGCTGGTGGATTACGGGGTCAGCGTCGACGACGTCATCATCGAGCATCCGGTGTACGGACAGCTGACGGCGTTGATTCGCGTAAGCACGCGCAGCGAAGTCTACGAGTTTATCGAACGGATCACGGCGACGGGGGCATCGTATTTGTCGGAACTGACGGACGGCATTCATCTGCATACGATCTCCGCGCCGGACGAAGAACGAATCGAGAAAGCTTGCGCCGCGCTGCAAAAAGCCGGTTTTTTGGTCGAAGACTGAAACAAAGGAGGCATTATGAAAAAAATCAAACTGGCCGTGATCGGCCTCGGCAATATGGGACGCAATATGATTCATCGGCTCGTGCCGCGATATGCGGGGCAGGTGGAGTTGGTCGCGCTGTGCGACAGCAGCGAAGAAAGTTTGCGGCGCGAAAGCGAAGCTTTAAACAGTGCGCCGAAGTTGTACACGGATTACCGGACGCTGCTGGCGGAGACCGATGCCGATCTGGTCTATATCGCGGTTCCGCCGTCCATGCACTACGAAGCGGTAAAGCTGGCTTTTGAGCGGAACATTCACGTCTTTTGCGAAAAACCGCTGGCGAACAGTCTTGAAGAAGCGAAAGAAATGGTGGAGTTGGCGGAGCAAACCGATCGATTGAATGTCGTCCATTTCTCGTTCCCGCTGGAACCGGCCGTATTGAAGTTCCGGGAACTGATCGCGCAGGGCGCCGCCGGAGACATCGAGCGCGCCGACCTGTATCTGGAGTTCCCGAGCTGGCCGAGAGCCTGGCAGCAAAACGACTGGATCGGTACCCGCCGCGAAGGCGGCTACCTGCTGGAAGTCGGCATACATTGGATCAATATGATCCAACAGACCTTCGGCCCGATCGTGGCGGTACGCAGCGAGGTGGAGTTCCCGGCCGACGAGAACTTGTGCGAGACCGTCACGACGGCGGTGCTGCGCTTGGAGAGCGGACTTGAGATTCATTTGTCCGGCACGGATCGGCGCGAAAGCGAGGAAGACGAAGAACGCGTATCGCTGGTCGTTCAGGGATCAGGCGGAACGGTCGCGCTGGAGAATTGGGGCAGCCTGTTCGTCGGTGCTGCGGGCGAAGAGCCCAAGAAGGTGATGGAGGACGAAGATCACGACGGCGAAGGCGAATACCTGCCGATCCTGGGACAGATCCTGCGAATTTTGAACGGTGAAAAAGGGACCGTGTACGATTTCCGCGACGGCTATCAGGCACAGCTGGTGTTGGAAGCGCTGCGAAATCCGACAGGAAACGGAAAGTTCGTCGAGTTGCCACCGGCGCTGACCTAAAGTCTTTATTTGTTTGAAATAGCGAAGCCGGCGGAGGGAGAAATTCAGTGAAATACAGGGTTTCGAAGAAAACCTGCGGTAACATATAACGGTATGTTGGCCTTTGAACTCGGAAAATATTCAACTTAAATTCTAATCAAGTTTTCCGAGTGAGACAGCGCTTTAAACGAATTTCTCCCTCAGCGCCCAAGCCGTTCCAACGAATAGGAACTTTTAGCGAACTTAAGTAGCATAGTATTTCATTTTGCTTGTTGCATACACTCAGCCAATCCGTTAATCTGGAGTCAACTTTAGCTGGAGGTGCTCTCTGTGACCTATTCGATGCGCTTGAGATAACCGAACATCCCGCGCCGGCGGATCGATTCCTTTTTTGAAAAAGGAATACGTACGCTTTTTTGCGTTGGGGTGTTTTCGTGTTGTCCGAAGACGCATGGGATCGGTCTGTTTGTGCGTTCTGCACGTACGAATAGGCGCAAAAAACGGAGCTTCCGATACTTTTCCGGAAGCTGACAGAGGAGATCAACCTTTATGAAAACCACACAAACCCAATGGAAAAAAACGTTCGCTACTATTTTTACCGGACAGTTATTTTCGATTTTGACTTCGGCGATGGTACAGTTTGCGGTGATTTGGCATTTGACCGCGACGACCGGATCGGCAACGGTGCTGCTGTTTGCGGGGCTGGCGGCGTTCTTGCCCCAGGCGATTTTGGGGCCGTTCGTCGGCGTCTGGATCGACCGTTGGAATCGGAAGATTACGATGATTATCGCGGACAGCGCGATTGCGCTGTTCAGCCTGCTGCTCGGGATTTACTTCTATCTGGGCGATCCTGCGCTGCCGGTCGTATTCGCGATTTTGGCGATCCGTTCCGCGGCGTCGGCTTTCCACGCACCGGCGTTCCAAGCGGCGATGCCGCTGATCGCGCCGGAAGATCAACTTACGCGCGTGGCGGGTTGGCAGCAGTTGGTGTTCTCGGCATCGAGTATAGCCGGGCCGGCGCTCGGCATTGCCGTGTATTCGTCTTCTTCACTGGCGGCGGTGCTGCTGCTCGACGTGGCCGGAGCTTTGTTCGCGAATCTGATGCTGGCGCTCGTGAACATTCCCGAGCAGCAAAGGGACGCTTCCGAAGCGGAGTCGCCGTCGTTCATGCGCGAATTTAAAAGCGGCTGGCTCGCTTTCGTGACGGTGAAGCCGATCGTCCGATTGAGCTTTGTCACGATCGCGTTCAGTATTGTATTCATGCCGCTGGCAACGTTGTTCCCGCTGATGACCTTGCAGCATTTCGGGCTCGGCGGCTATGCGGCCAGCATCGTGGAAGCGGGATTCGGCATCGGCATGATTGCGGGAGGAGCTTTGCTTGCGGTCTTCGCCGGAAAGCTGAAAGACACGACCTTCCTGAGTCTCAGCTTGATTTTGATCGGCTTAACCTGCGGATTCAGCGGCGTGCTGCCGGTCACGGCTTTTACGATCTTCGTCGTTTTATCCTTTTTCATGGGGGCTGCGGCTCCGCTCTACAACGGCCCTTACATGGCGATGATCCAGAAGGCGTATCGTCCGGAACAGCTCGGCCGCGTCATCTCGTTCATCACCAGCTTGACCATGCTCGCGTCCCCGATCGGATTGGCCTTCGCGGGTCCCGTGGTCGAAGCGTACGGCGTGCAGGTCTGGTTCCTCGGATCGGGTGTCGTGGTGACATTGCTCGGTTTGCTGGTTTTCGCGGGCGGTCGCAAGTTTAGCATTACGGAAATCGCGGGAGCAGAGGCTGAGCCGGAAGCGACGGAGTAATTTTTGCACAGCGTTGGGGATGAAGGTAGGGAAGCTTAGATGATATTCACAATGTGGATAACATAAAATGAAGTCGGCGGGCTTGTGGATTGCGTATTTGCCGCTGAAGTTATCCACATTAGGGAACCCTTTACAAAAATATCGTGATGATCGAAGATAAAGACGGCACACCGACAGAAACACGCTCTCCCTACACGGCGTCACGAGCAAAGTTGTGGATAACATCAAAGGGAAGTTGAAGAAGCACATCCCCTTTGAAATTTTGAAGCAGGGCGGGATCACATTGAACGTTCAAGCCGTCCAAGTGTTCGAACACGACGTTTTGCCGGAAGTCGACCGATATTACGTTTTCTTGAGCTATGCGCAGCCGGTTGCTCTCCTACGAGAACGCCGGCTCTTTTTCATAAACACAACATCATCGTAGATCGCTTTCTGTTACCGTGATGGAAATAAGCTCTCATTGGATCCTCGACTTGCATCCCGAGAAACTTCACCGTTATAGTGGAGATAAGTTGTAAGCGCAAACAAAAATCCGAAGGAGTTGATCCCATGTCTGTCCAGCCCGCTCACAATGCCGCTTCCGATGTGCAGAATCCGCAGGAAGGCCATCGCCTTGCCGATATGCCTGTGCATGACCCGTTCGTTCTCGCCGATTCAAGCAGCGACACCTACTATCTGTACAGCGGAGCGGCTCCCCGATTGAACGGAGTCGACCGGCACGGCGTGCTCGTATATAAAAGCAAAGATCTGGAAGAGTGGGAAGGGCCTTATGTCGTGTTCGCGATACCGGACGACTCATGGGCGGACCCGCAGCATGGGGCATGGGCACCGGAGGTGCATGCGTATAACGGCCGATATTATCTATTCGTGACGCTGCATAACGAAGGGCGTCCGCTCGAAGGCGATCCGGTACAGGGATATGCGAAGCATTGGCGGGGCACCGCGACGGCTGTCAGCGATTCGCCGGAAGGTCCTTTCGAACTGCTGAACTTGGAAAGTCCGGTGGTGCCTTCGGAGCAGATGACGCTGGACGGGACGCTGTATCTGGATGAGGAAGGCCGGCCGTGGATGGTGTACTGCCATGAATGGGTGCAGACGTTGGACGGTACGATCGAGGCCGTTCGGTTGAGCGACGACTTCTCTTCCGCGGTAGGAGAACCGATTCTGCTGCTCAGCGGCTCGGCGGCGCCTTGGCTCAGATCGGCGACGGCAAGCGAATCCGAGCAAGGCGTGCCGTCGGTCAGTGCCGAGCCGCCCGTCTATGTGACGGACGGCTGCCAGTTGTACCGCACATCCGACGGCAGCCTGAACATGCTCTGGTCGAGCTACGAAGACGGCAGCTACGTGCAGACGATTGCCCGTTCTGCAAGCGGTAAGCTGGAAGGGCCGTGGGAGCAGCTTGATCCGCTTGTCAAAGAAGACAGCGGGCACGGGATGTTCTTCCGCACTTTCGACGGCGAGTGGAGGTTGATCCTGCATCGTCCGTTCAAAATGCCGGAGTCGCGGGGCTATCTGTATCCGATCAAGGATCGGGGCGACCGATTCGGATTGGCCGAGTAACCGAATGACATAACCGATAAGCGAAAAAGATGCAGCCCAAAAAAACCGGGCAAGAGTCGGCGAAAGGCTCGCCGTTCCTGTCCGGTTTTCGTATAGGGTGCTAGGGTTCGATGCAGATCCGGGTTACTTTTTGCTTTTACGGGGTTTGCTAAGATCAGTGCTGCTTTCGGGACGTCTTTCGACCCGCAGCCACAAAATGCCGCTGACCAGCGCGTACGTGGCTACCGCCAAGCTGAAGATGCCCGCGATCAGATTGTCTTTCAACATCAGAATGCCTACCGCAATCATGATAGCAGCCAGTACGAAACGGATGATGGAACGGTTGTGTTTCTTGAACATCATTCAGGGAGTCTCCTTCGGATCGCAGCTTGTCCCATTACATGAGATCGAGACCGGCTGCAAGATATTATCCTGCTGATACGCGGCGCGGCGGCTATCGGTTTCATTCATGAGGCTGAAAAGGAATTGCGTTCAAGGCGCTGACGAAAATGGTGTACAATGGAAGAGAATGCGCACTATTATACCGTAAAGCAATAGGATTTGGTCGGATTTTGGTTTATAGTAAACATAGACACGATTTTTTTGAAAATAAGACGATTCTTTCGCACGGCCTTAATTTTGCAGCATCCGTGCAGGCCGCCCTGTCGTTTGCGGATCATCCGATCCGGCGACGGACGAGCAGGCCTGATCCCTTGGCAAATATACTGGATAAGGCAGGTTTTGTTATGAGCAGCGTAGTGAAGAAAACAGACGTGATCTTAATCGGGGCCGGAGTCATGAGCGCGACGCTCGGAACCTTGCTGAAAGAATTGTCGCCGGACTGGACCATCAAGACGTTCGAGAAATTGGCGAGCGCCGGCGAAGAAAGCTCCAACGAATGGAACAACGCGGGCACGGGCCATGCGGCGTTATGCGAACTCAATTACACGACGGAAAAAGCGGACGGTTCGATCGATATCACGAAAGCCGTCAACATCAACGAGCAGTTCCAGCTGTCCCGGCAGTTCTGGGCGCATCTTGTCAATCAGGGTTTGCTGCGCAATCCGGGCGAGTTCATCCGTCCGATTCCGCATATGAGCTGGGTATCGGGCGACAAGGACGTCGAATTTTTAAGCAAGCGATTTAAAGCGCTCTCAGAAAATCCGTTGTTCCAGGGCATGCACTATTCCGAGGACCATCGTCAGCTTCAGGAATGGATTCCGCTGATGATGCAGGGCCGGGAACCGTCGGAAAAGGTCGCGGCGACCAAGATCGATTCCGGCACGGACGTGAATTTCGGCGCGCTGACGCGCCTGATGTTCGATCATCTCAAAACGCGCGGCGTCGAAGTGAACTACCGTTACGCGGTCAAGGATATCAAGCGAGCGCAAGGCGGCGGCTGGCGCATTAAGGTGCAGAACCTGAACAACAATCAGGTCGAGTATCACGAGGCGCGCTTCTTGTTTATCGGGGCAGGGGGCGCGAGTCTTCCTTTGCTGCAAAAGACGGGCATTCCGGAGTCCAAGCATATCGGCGGATTCCCGGTCAGCGGCGTGTTTATGGTTTGCAAAAATCAGGCGATCGCGGAAAAGCATCATGCGAAGGTGTACGGCAAGGCTAAACTGGGCGCGCCGCCGATGTCCGTGCCCCACTTGGATACGCGTTATATCGATGGAAAAAAAGCGCTGCTGTTCGGCCCGTTCGCGGGCTTTACGCCGAAGTTCCTGAAGACCGGCTCCAACATGGACTTGATCGGTTCGGTCAAGCCGAGCAACCTGTTCACGATGCTGGCGGCCGGAGCGAAAGAGATGGGCCTGACCAAGTATCTGGTTCAGCAGTTGATGCTCTCGAACGCCCAGCGGATCGCGGAGCTGCGCGAGTTTATTCCCGAGGTGAAGGACGAGGACTGGGAAGTCGTGATTGCCGGTCAGCGCGTGCAGGTGATCAAAGACACGCCGCAGGGCAAAGGCACGCTGCAATTCGGTACGGAAGTGGTCAGCGCGTCGGACGGTTCGGTCTCGGCTTTGCTCGGTGCTTCGCCGGGGGCTTCGACTGCGGTGCATGTCATGCTGGAAGTGATGCAGCGCTGTTTCCCGCAGCAGATGCCGCAGTGGGAGGAGAAGATTCGGGCGATGATTCCTTCTTACGGCGTGCGGTTGTCGGACGAGCCGGAGTTGTTCAAACAGATCTTCGATTCGACGGCGGAGGCGCTTGGGCTGGAGAAGATTGCGGGGGTGCGGAGTTAACCTGGATTCGAAAGTTACTTTGGTGGGGGAAGCGAGAAGACTACGAGAAAAATTCGTTTAAAACGCTGTCTCACTTGGAAAACTGGAATAAGATTTAAGTGGATGTTTTCCAAGTTCAAAGGCGTTTTTCACTGAATTTTTCTCTCCGTCTTCTCGCTTCCAGTTACGTTTTGTTTTGTAGACAGATTAAGAGCTTTGATTCCATTAGGAATCAAAGCTCTTTTTAATTTATTGATCGCAATGACGAAATTAGGCTTCGTTATTTCGAAGAATCTTGTTTTAGCGGCTTGTTCAATTACTCTTTTCGGTGATAGCAGCAATCGGCTGCTCCGCAAAGTAGCGATCCACCGCTTCTCCGAAAGCTTTCAGCAAAAACGCTGTCGCTTTTTTGCTTACTTCCGCTTTCGGACACATGAGGTCGAACGCGTGATAACATCCGGGATACAGTTCGAATTCTGCTGCCACGCCGGCAGCGCGCAAGTTTTCTGCGTACCGAATCGTCTCGTCGCGGAAAGGTTCCAGATTTCCGGCGAAGGTGACGGCAGGAGGCAAGCCGGCGTAGTCGGTTGCGCGGGAGACTGCGGCGTACGGCGGTACGTCTTCGCGTCCGTACAGTTCGCCCAAGTAGAGTTTCCATGCCCATTCGTTGGAGTTGGAGTTCCAGATCGGGGCATTGTTGTTCTTGGCCGATTCGCCCTGCATGCGGTCGTCGATCATCGGGTACAGCGGCATCTGGAAGGAGAGATTCACTTCTTCGAGATCGCGGGCGTACAGAGCGAGTGCTGCGCTCAGACCGCCGCCCGCGCTTTCGCCGCCGACCATCAGTTGGTCGGCGCGGATACCGAAGGCGGCAGCGTTGTTTTTCATCCAAAGCAGCGCATCGTAGGCATCATGCAGCGCCGCCGGGTAAGGCGCGTCGATTGATAACCGATACTCGGGTGCGATGATTACACAATCTCGGGTAGCGATCAGATTTTTGTACATATCGGTGTTCAGTTCCGGAATGCCAAGCGCGTAACCGCCGCCGTGCAGCCACAGGATGCCCGGCATATTTGCGGCTTCATGCAGCGGGCGATAGATGCGTATGCGGATCTGCCGACCGTCGCGAGCCGGAATCCATTGTTCGTCGCAGCGCAGGCCGTCGATATTTTTGCCTTTGCGGGACTCCAATGCTTTTTTGGCGCTTTTGGCGGAGGCGATGAATTTGGCTTCGGTCGATTTTTTCGTCAGGGCCGTCATGATGACGCCCTTCACTCTAAGCTGCCGATCGATCATGCGGAGGGTCACTTTCATTTCGATGGGAATCTCCTTTGCAGCGGGATAGACGCGCGCTTTCTACCGATCATTGTACCTCTTGCACGGGATCAGGCTCAATCGGCATCCCTGATCCGTTTCAGCGCTTCCGCCGGGGCGAGCAGCTGCTCGCTTTTTTCCGCCATATCCTTGAGCTGCACCTGCCCTGCCGCCGCTTCGTTTTCGCCGATCAGAATGACCCAGCGAATCCCGCGAACCGACGCCGACGCCAGCGTTTTTTTCAACTTTCGCCCGATCGGTTCGACGGCCGTTCGAATGCCTCCTGCCCGCAGCAGCGCGGCCGTTTCCAGAACGGGAGCGATCATGTCCCCGCCGATCGGAACGATCAGAACTTTCGGCTGCGGGATCTCCGTTTCGCGCTCGGCCAGCATCGCCATGATCGACTCCATCCCGAACGAGAGGCCGACCGTCGGATACGCGATATCCGGTCGTTCCACGAGCTGTCCGATGATGTTGTCATACCGTCCTCCTCCGCCCAGACTGGATGTGAAGCTTCCGGAAGCATCAAAGATTTCGTAGACCGTACCCGTATAGAACGACAGCCCGCGCGCGAGAAAAGGATCGAAGCGGCAGACGGAGTCCAGTCCCAAGCGTTCCAGCAGTCGGGCGAGCGTACGAGCTTCGTTTGCTCCGTCGCCGTTTTCCGCGCCGCAGGCTTTCACCCAGTCTTCGAACGTCTCGACAGGCGCTTCGGTCAGGCGAACGATCGACTCGGCAACGGAGGCTGCCAGTTCTTTGCCCGCCAACTCCCGCAGTACCCCGTCCCGCCCGATCTTGTCGAGCTTGTCCAGCGTCAGCATGACGGACGAACGCAGCGCTGTCGGTACCCCGAGGCATTCCAGCGTCTCGCCGAGCAGCTTGCGGTTGTTCCAGCGAATTATCACCGGAATCTCCAGTCTGCGGAATGCTTCGGCGGCCAGCTGCATCAATTCCGCTTCCGCTTGCGGTCCGGCGATCCCCACCACGTCCGCGTCGCATTGCAGAAATTCGCGCAGCCGTCCTTTTTTGACCGGGCCGTCGCGGAACACTTTGCCGATCTCGTAGCGTTTGTAAGGGAATTCGATGCCGGGGTTCAGCGCGATGACTTTGGCAAAAGGAATGGTCAGATCGTAACGCAGTCCCAGCTTGCGCTCGCCCTGATCGGTCAGTTGGTACATTTCTTTCAAAATTTCTTCGCCGCCCGCGTATTTCGAAGCCAGCAGATCCAGTTCATTCAGAGTCGTGGAGTTCATCTCGTCAAAGTCATACGCTTCGAACAGTTGTCGCAGCGTCGTCTCTACCTTTCGTCGTATCGTTTGTTCTTTTCCGAAAAAATCATAGGTGCCTTTTACGTTTTGCATGATCGTCATCCTCTCTCTTCGTAAAGTTTTGAAAACAAAAAAACGCGCAGGACCTCTTGGTCCTGCGCGTTTTGCTATGCCGCAGGGAGGCCAACGCGAGAAGCGTTAGCCCGCCCCGGATTTTTTGCTCGGGGGTGCTAACGCTGCTTGTGATGATGAAGTTGGGTCGATAAGATTGCCTGCACGGCGACCATCTCCTTCAGCATGAATTATGAACGATTATAGCGATCCTCGCCGAAATAAGCAATCCCTTTCCGAAACACACGAAATGTTGCAATAATCCCGTATCGTCTCCCCCGCGGCAGTTGTTATATTGGTCACAGTCAAAATGTAAACGCTTCATACATAGAGGGGAGATGAGTGAAATGGGAAGAAAAAAAGGGGTTTTGCCGCTGCTTTTGGCTGTCGTCACGGTTCTCGGCACCCTGCCGTTCCAACCGGGGGATGCGCAGGCCGATTCGGCGATTTCATCGGTCGGGCCGCAGATCGCGAACGGAGGATTCGAGACGGATTTTTGGGCCGATCAGTCTTGGAATGCAGAGGCGTCGGATCGGAATCAGGTCGAGCCAAGCCGCTTCGCGTACGCGGACGATACCTGGATCAATCCGGCCGAAGGCAGTCATGCTTTCAAATATTGGATCAAAGATACGGCTCCCGCGGAGCAGTCTGTAACGGTCAGTCAGAACGTGTACGAGCTTCCGGCAGGCAGCTACGAGCTGACGGCTCAGTCGATGGGCGGAGGGGGCGACGAAGCGGGTCATGTGACGTTGTTTGCGGGAACGGAACAATCGGCCGCGATCCCGACGACGGGGTATAACGCTTGGGGCAAAGTATCCGTGAAGTTCGTGCTGCCCGATCCGGTCGATGAATTGTCCGTCGGCGCTTCGATCAAAGGCAAAGCGGCGGCGTGGGGCTATCTGGACGACGTGCGCTTAACGCGGCTCGGCAGCGATACGTCCCAGTCCGTGCCGGCGGATATTTTCGTGCAAAAGGTCGAGGGATTAGGCGCCGACTTTATCAAAGGCGTCGACGTATCGAGCGTGATCGCGCTTGAGAAAAGCGGCGTCGTGTTCCGGGACGAACAAGGAGCGCCAGCGGATCTGTTCGCCACGCTCAAACGATCCGGCGTCAACTATGTGCGGGTACGCGTCTGGAACGATCCTTACGATTCGCAGGGACGCGGTTACGGCGGCGGCGACAACGACCTTGCCAAAGCCATCCAAATCGGCAAACGTGCCACCGATAACGGGATGAAGGTGCTGGTCGATTTCCATTATTCCGATTTCTGGGCCGACCCGGCCAAGCAGCAGGCACCGAAAGCTTGGAAGAACTACACCGTCGAGCAAAAAGGCCAAGCCTTGTACGACTACACGAAAAGCAGTCTGGAGCAGTTGCGAAGCGCGGGCGTCGACGTGGGCATGGTGCAGGTTGGCAACGAAACGAACGGATTTTTTGTCGGGGAAAAAGATTGGGCTTCGATCGCGTCGTTGTTCAGCCAAGGCAGCAAAGCGGTACGGGACGTCGATTCGTCGATCCTCGTCGCGCTGCATTTTACCAATCCCGAATCGGCAGGCCGTTATGCCGCCTACGCCGCGGAATTGACGAAATACGGCGTCGAGTATGACGTGTTTGCAAGCTCTTATTATCCTTTCTGGCACGGCACGCTTAGCAACCTGACCAGCGTGTTGAAGCAGGTTGCGGACGCGACGGGCAAAAAGGTCATGGTCGCGGAAACGTCGTACACGTACACGGCGGAAGACGGCGACGGGCACGGCAATTCGGCTCCGCAGGCATCGGGCCAAGAGCTGGATTACCCGATCAGCGTGCAAGGCCAAGCCACGTCGGTGCGCAACGTTATCGATGCGGTCGCTAAAATCGGCGAGGCCGGAATCGGCGTGTTCTACTGGGAACCGGCCTGGCTGCCTGTCGGTCGGGCTTCGGATCTTGCGGGTAACCGGAAGTTGTGGGAGCAGGACGGATCGGGTTGGGCATCCAGCTTCGCGGCCGAGTATGATCCGCATGACGCCGGTCAGTGGTTCGGCGGCAGCGCGGTCGATAACCAGGCGCTGTTCGATTTTACGGGCAAACCTTTAGCTTCGCTCAATGTGTTCAATTACGTGAATACGGGAGCCACCGCGCCGCTGAAAGTCGATGCGATTTCTCCGGTCAGCGTGACGGTCAATGCGGGTGAACCCGTGACGCTGCCTGCCGTTGTTGAAGCGGTCTATAACGACGGAAGCACCAAGCTGATCGGCGTGAACTGGAACCAAGCGGCACTTCAAGCGGCTGTGGAAAAAGGAACCGGCCAATACGTCATCGACGGACTGGCGGAAGGTGGGATTCCGGCGCAGGCTGCGCTTGAGATCCGCAAACGGAATGTACTGCTGAACGGCAACTTCGAAGATAATGACCTCAGCATGTGGAAAATCACCTACGGTGAAGGAAGCGTGCCGCATACGGCTTATCAGAATAAAGCCTCTGACGCCAAATCGGGCAGTTATTCGCTGCATTTCTACTCGTCGGAAGGCGTGAACTTCCGGGTGCAACAAACGCTGGAAGGACTGGAGCCGGGATATTACGACCTGTCCATGTCCATTCAAGGCGGCGATGTGACGGAGGGCGAGATGAAGCTGTTGGCATCGAGCGGCGGGCAGGAACGCGAAGCCGTGACCGGGGTCAAAGGGTGGGCGCAGTGGAACGAGCCGAAGATCGCGGAGATCCGCGTGGAAAAAGGCGATCTCACGGTTGGCGCTTCGATCCGGGCCAACGCGAAAGCATGGGGAACGCTGGACGACTTTACGTTGACGTTCGTTCGCGGATTGGAGACGACGACTCCTCCGGGGGGAGGCGGACAGGATGATGGTTCGCCGGGCGGGAACACGCCTGCGCCGACGAATCCGACGCCTTCGGTGCCGCAAAATCCGGCGCCCGCGACGCCTGTAACGCCGCAGCCTGCGGTTCCCGCTCCTTCGAACCCGGCGGATAACGGGACGGTTCAGCCGCCGAGTCCGACGCCTCCGGGCGAAGAGGCGCCGAATGCAGACGGCGCGAACGGCGAAGATCCGGCTACGGCCGGAATCTCGTATATGCAAGGCTACCCGGACGGAACGTTCCGTCCGGCCAAGTCGGTGACGCGCGCGGAACTCGCGTCCATGCTGCTGCGTCTGAGCGGCGGGCAAGCCGCTGCCGGTACCCCGACCCCCGCTGCTGCAGGAACAAGCACAAACGCGGAGGAAGGTACGAATCAAGATGCACGCGAGCTGGCTTCCGGCAGCGCGCCTGCGAACAGTAGCGGCTACCGAGACGTGGCAGCGGGAAGTTGGGCGGCAGAAGCCGTGCAAACCGCCAGCGAAGCAGGCTGGATGCGCGGAACGGGCACGGAGTCGTTCGATCCGAATCGTCCGGTGACGCGCGCCGAATTGGCTGCGGTGCTGGCACGTTGGAAAGGACTCAACGCGGTAGGCGACACCGGGCTTGAATCGGCGGCGTTTATCGATACGGCCGATCACTGGGCAGCAGGCGATATTGCACGCGCGCGCCAAGCCGGTTATCTGCTCGGTCTGCCTGACGGCCGTTTCGAACCGAATCGCGCCCTGAGCCGCGCCGAAGCGGCGGCGGTGTTCAACCGGATATTGGGTCGTAAGCTGCCGACCGCCCCCGACGCTTCCCGTTGGCCGGATATTCCGTCCGGGCACTGGGCACTGGCGGATATCGAGGCAGCGGCGGAGTGAGCTAGGATTATAATTTTCTTGTAAGATTTGATTAAAATGCGCACAATGTATATTCATTGTGCGCATTTTTGATTACTTTTTAATTTTTTGTTTGATATAATACAGGTGAAACGAATTTAAGGAGGGAAAGGTATGGCACAGGCTAACATTAATATTCGGGTAGACGAGGAAGTGAAAAAAGAAGCCGAGCTTCTATTCTCTGAACTTGGGTTGAACATGACTACGGCAGTCAATATCTTTATCCGTCAGTCGATCCGTCAAGGCGGTATTCCTTTTGATATCACGACACAAACAGACGCTTTTTATAATCCGGCCAATATAAGAAGACTAAAGGAATCCATCAAGCAAATCGAAGAAGGAAATACAGTAACAAAAACCTTAAAGGACTTGGAAATTTCTGATCATGCGTAATCTGGTTTTTTCAAGTTATGCGTGGGAAGATTATGTTTATTGGCAAACACAAGATCGTAAAACACTAAAAAGAATCAACCAACTCATTAAAGATATTGAACGAGGCGGTTATGAAGGAATCGGAAAGCCAGAGCCTCTTAAAGGCGAATTGTCGGGATATTGGAGTCGGCGGATTGATGATACGAATCGTATTGTTTATCGACTGACCGAATCTTCGATTGAATTTTATGCTTTTCGTACTCATTATGGCGATCATTGAGAAAAGCGACCCCGAAAGATCTGGGTCGCTTTTTGCTTACTCTATTTTTATGGCTAGGCTTTACACCCCGATATCGTCCGCATCCGTAGAATACCCCAATTCCTTCTGCGCTTCCAATGCCGCCAGCCGCGCCAGCAGCGATTCGCGCATCACCGCGTACGCGTCGCTGCCGAGCGCAAGGCGCAGCGGGCCTTCGCCGGCATCCGAGCGGTCGATAATCGCCTGCGCCATTTTCTCGGGATCGCCGACGACGGCGCGGTTGAACGCTTCGGGCGTGTCCATGCCGGGCAGCTCGCCTTTCATCATGCGGGTGAATTGTCCGGCTTCCTGTTCGCGATAGACCTCCATCGGTTCGCCGTATGCGGCGTTGCCGCCGAGGAATCCGGTACGGATACCGCCCGGCTCGACCATTGTCGAACGAATGCCGAACGGCGCGGCTTCTTTGGCGAGGGCTTCAAAAGCACCTTCCACCGCCCATTTGGTTGAACAATACAGCCCCATGCCCGGAATCGAGTAATGCCCGACCGAACTGGAGAGCTGCACCAAATGCCCGTGTCCTTGTTTTCTCAGGAAAGGCATGGCGGCTCTGGCGGCGCGAAGCGAACCCAATACGTTGGTATCGAACTCATGCTCGATCTGCGCGTCGCTCGCTTCTTCGATTGCGCCGTATAATCCGTAAGCCGCGTTGTTGACGAATACGTCGACCGCGCCAAGCTCCGTAAAAGCCCGCGTGACCACTTCTTCGATCTGCGCCGCGTTCGTCAGATCCAGATACGCCGACCAAAGCCGGTCTCCGTACGCATGTTTTAACTCATCCAAGACTCCGGCTTTGCGCACCGTAGCCGCGACCCGGTCGCCCCGCTCCAGCAGTTTGCGTGTCAAATGAATAGCCAAGCCGCCCGAAGCACCCGTGATGAACCAAGTTTGCATCTGTATCATCCTCCCGTGATTGAACTCCTGTCCAGCATAACGCCGCATCCAAAAGCCAACCAGAGCAGGATGATACGGGTAACGGCACTGATAGGCTGAGTCGCAGTACGTTGTCAGGATTGGATCATTGGATCGCGGTCCGCTAACCGCTATTGACCACTTGAGACCTGTTACTCGGCGTCCTGCCTCAATAGTTCTTTCAGCTGCTGCTCGGTATCGGTACCGGGCGCGGGAACGAGAATCGACCAGACCAGGCTCGGATCTTGGTCGATGTGGGAAGCGGAGTGAATATCGAAGTCCAACCGCCGACCGTCGGGCAGACGGAAATGCATGGGATATACATGGCTTTCTTTGACCTCGAACAGATCCCAGCAGCGCCGGAACTCTTCGCTGTCTCGGCTCAACCGCTCGAATCGCTCCATATATCGCGGATTATGCTTGTTGCGCTCGAAGTTCGTGCGCACCCAAGCCGCCGTGTAACGGGCAAACTGCTCCCAGTTCAGCAGCCGTTCCCGAAACGCCGGATTCAAAAACACCATATCCAGTACGTGCCGATCCTGCTCGGAAGCGCTGCCGAAGTCCGCCATTAACAGCTCGGCAGAGCGATTCCATGCGAGCACATCCGTGCTGTCGTTCGTAATAAAGCACGGGTAGGCGAGTTGGTTGGTCAATGCCTGCAATAACGGAATATCGGTTCTGGCATCTGCTACATGCGTGGGAGCCAGCGAAGATTCAGCCAATGAAAAAAGGTAGTTCTGCTCCGAATCGCCGAGCTTCAGCGCGCGGCCGATGTTGAGCAGAATCTCTTGAGACGGATTGAGGTCTTTGCCCT
>Ga0308157_10001454_pt1 | contig 48734 bp, 43 predicted proteins | sample PhyBR1_FD_201035 | JGI IMG/M metagenome (GOLD analysis project Ga0308157, IMG submission 201035) | Phyllosphere microbial communities from UC Gill Tract Community Farm, Albany, California, United States - DLSLB.R1 | ecosystem: Host-associated > Plants > Phyllosphere > Unclassified | place: USA...
AATGCACGAACAATCTGTATTGAAAATGAAAACCTACAAAACAAAAAACCAAAGCAAAAACGTTTTTGCTTTGGTTTAATTAATTATTTTTGACCTATAATCTGTATCGGATTTTCAGGACGGGACATAATTAAATCTAATTCCCTTGGAATTTTTCAGTGTAATTACCAAAAGATCCCGCAGATACTATATAAGAAACTCTTAAATCAATAGTTCTATTACATGTATTAAATTGAGATTTAGAACCATCTAATGCTGGTCTTATAGTCACTGGTCCGTAAGTTGGATCTGTATATCCTGTTGCCATTGTAGGAACAGTAATCTGATACGAAATCGGATCATAAGTTAATGGTAAATCCCCACTATTTAAAAAGTTTTTAATGAGCAATCCATTTGGATTTGTAGGATCCTGCACAACTTGATAAGTATCTCCAGGTGTTCCAAACCATCCACTAACATAATTGAAACTTCCAAAAAATGTACTGATCGGACACGTTTTAGTAATTTGTACAGTTGCAATTTGTTTATCTAGTACATTTGGTAATGTAGGGGAGCTAATTTTAAATGCAGCAATTTTACCTTGTGGTGACGCAGGTGCTGAAAACAATCTTAATTTCACAACACCTTCTGATTGACCTCCTGTAATCTGGCTACTTCCTAAAATTTGAAAATCTGTACCCTGTACTGTATTAGACAAACTTGGTTCAAAAGTAAAATTTACTTCGTGATTTCCTTCTGCCGGGATGGTCAATTTATAGGGTACATCAACATCAACATAAGTAACTGTTGAACTAACTGTTCTTGGATAACTTACATTTTCAAAGAATACATTTGTATCTTCTGTCGCTCTATCTTCTACACTACAAGACACTAATGCAGTAATCGCAAGTATAGAAGCTGTAAAATAATTAAATATACTTTTCATTTTTATTACTATTAAAATTAATACCCAGGATTCTGAGTAATGTTTGGATTAGCATTTATCTCTGCCTGAGGAATAGGAAGAGCCCATTTATAACTATTCAATGGAAGATTAACAGGGTTTGCTGCAGGAAAGTTTGCCGAAGCAGATGAATAATCAGCCGCATCTCTATCAATACCTACGTTAGCTAAAGTACCTAATCTTTTCAAATCTAAGAATCTATACCCTTCGAAAGCAAACTCTAGTCTTCTTTCATTCAAAATAGCCGCCCATGCATCTGTTGCAGTTGCATAAGTTGGTAATATTTGAGCCGATCCGTATCGTGCATCTCTGATTATTTTTATAGCAGCTGCGGCTCCAGGTCTGTTATTTGCAGCTACCAGAGCTTCAGCTCTTATAAGATACATTTCAGAAAGTCTCATTATTTTGATATCATTATTAAAACCATTAGACGAAGTAACCGCAGGTGTTGTGGCTCCTGTCGCTACTCCACCATGCTTGTTGATAACAATAATATCATCATTTCTATAATCTTGCGTGTTAACATAATTCGCAGCAAGTATTGAAGATGGTGCAATAAGCACATTTGCTCTAACATCCGCAACAGTAGTTGATAAAGTAGCAGGATCAAGATTGCTAGGGTTCAAACGATTATGTAGTGATCTTCCTACTTCATAAATTGGAGAACCTGTAAGACGAGGTCTTACACTACACCACGCATTGTGAAGATTGTAACCTTGGCTATTACTAATAGCATTTCTTTTTAGTTTGAAGAGTACTTCAGTTACATCAGTATCAGTAAAGAATGTATTTCTGTATTGAGCTTTTGTAGCTAATACTGCTCCTGATTGTGCGATAACATTATTAGCCCAAATTAAGGCATTTGGATAATCCCCTCTGTAAGCATAAGCTCTGGCCTTAAGACCCATTGCGAAAAACTTATTGGCCTGTAACTTATCTGCCGCAGATAAACCTGCTCCTATTTGATTATAAAGATCAATTGACTTATCAAGATCTTCGAAAATTAATTTATAGAATTCACCATTTGTTGTTCTTTGCTGTCCAGGTTCGTCATACGCATATATTCTAGTAGAAAGAATACCTGCTAAAGCCGAATCATCTTTTGGATTAGTTGAAAAATAAGCTAAAATTCTAAGATGATTATACGCTCTCAAAGCATAAGCCTGAGCTAAAGCTTTTTTTCTATCAGTTTCAGTTTCTCCTGTTCCTGTACCTACTGTAACTTTATCCGCATATAATATAACTCTATTTGCCCTTGCTAAAGAAGCATAGCTTTGAGTCCATATTGCAGTTGGTAAATTTGAATTAGGAATCATCTGAAAAATCCATTCAGCAGATAAACCTTGGCCACCATTTGCAAAACCAATTCCTACTTCATCTGTAAATATAGATACAAACTCTGACTCAGATCTAGAATTCATATTAGCATATGCCCCATTAACCATCAATGTTAAATCAGACACATTTGTTAATGCTTCATCTTGAGTCAATGACCCGGGATTATATGGTTCTAAGAGATCTTCACTACATGATGCGACTAAAAAAAGCCCCGTCACAAAAAATATTTTTAAAAAAGATTTTTTCATAATTATCAATAATTTAAAATTTAACATCTAACCCTAATGTGAAAATTCTGGGTGTCGGATATTGATACTGGTCTCCGGCTCTATTACTTTCAGGGTCCCAGCCTCTCCATTTTGAGAATGTAACTAAGTTTTCACCTTGAACATATACAGCTAAGCTATTCATAAATGTCCCCTGCAGTAAACTTTGAGGTAAATTGTATCCTAACTGAACATTCCTTAGTCTTAAATAAGAAGCATCTACAATAAATCTATCTGAATTTCCATCTAAACCTATGTTTGCAGCTGTTAAAGAAGGTACTGTTGTATTGGTATTTGTAGGAGTCCAAGCATTTAATAGATCTGTACTAGCATTAAATGATCCTAAACTTGTAGGGTCCATTAATCCTCCGTAATCAAAATCAAAACGATAGATATTAGCAACATATGTAAATGTTGTACTTGCATATAATCCTTTGTAGCTTATATCAAATCCAAAACCTCCCTGATATTCAGGTAAAAAGTTTTTACCAGTAAGTACACGATCATTATCTGTTGGGCTTTCTGTAAGACCTCCGTTCACATCATAGAATAAAAGATTTCCATTACCCTGGTTAACCCCAGCATATCTGTATACGAAAAATTCGCTGATTTTCCCTCCATTAGCAGTATTATAATTTCCAGATTTGATCTCACCTAAACCAGGAATACCACTAACCTTTTGATTATTATAGGCTCCATTCCCTCTAACTGAGAATTGGAAGTTAGTCCCTTTAATAATATCATATTTCAGATTCAGCTCAATCCCTTTGTTGGTAACATCTGCTGTAGAATTTTGTCTGATAGAGCTTGTTCCAACAAGAGATGATACAGGCACGTCAATAAATTGATCTTCAGTTTTCTTATTATAAACTTCTAATGAACCCGATAATCTTTTGAAGAAATCAAAATCAACTCCTATATCAGCAATTTTTGTTGTTTCCCATCTTAATTCGGGATAACCAAATTGAATAGAGTACCCTCTATTTGGACCATATACGTTATTACCGACTCCATAAACATCATAAAATAAAGGCGGGTTAATTCCATCAAATACAGATCCATCAACAATTCTCTGATTCCCTACTGTACCATAAGAACCTCTAAGTTTTAGCAGGCTAATATTTGAATTACCTAACATAGATTCAAAATTAACTCTTGCACCAACTGACCAAAACGTACCCCATTGTCTTCCAGTATCAAATCTACTTGTTCCATCCGTACGAATTGTTCCTGAAAGCCCAAAGGTCTTGTCATAGTCATAGTCTAACGATCCAAAATATGAGATCATATTATATCTTAACATATAATTGCTGGTAACCGGAACGTATACATCATCTGTAGATGTATCAGACACATAACCTGTACCTGCACCAGGCACATATGTTTTTGGATCTAATCCATTTCTTCTGATGGAATTAAAATCTAGTTGAGAAAAATTATACTCTCCATTCGCAGCTACTCCTATAGTATGTTTTTCTAAAAACTTCTTATTGTATCGTAGTTGATACAAATTATTAAATAGAAACTGTCTAGATACACTATTTGTTTCAGAACCGCCAAATTGGTTATTCCCTAAAAACAGCAAAGCATTAAATGAATGAGGATATTCAGCCTGTAGCTGGCTCTGGTTAAGGAACTGCCCTGAAGTTCTAACCATCGCCGTAAAATCATCTGAAATCTTGTAAGATGCCTGTGTTGCTAAATCAACTCTTGCTTCCCCTAAACTTGTTTCAAAATTTCGAAGCTTATCCATTAGCATTAGCGGGGTGTACAGCAATGTACCATCTGAATCATATAAATCATATAATTGCTGATAATTCTGATATTCACTAGGCGATACGTATGGAACCGCACTCATTGCGCCCAATACATAATTCTGATTAACACCACCTGTGCCTAAATTGGTTGCCAAATTATTTTTCGAGTATGCAATTCCTGAATTTATTGAATAGTTAAATCTATTATTATTAGATTTACCATTAATATTATTTCTTAAAGAGAATCTCTTTAAACCAGTACTTCTTAAAACTCCTTCTTGATCTAAATATCCTACAGAAGTATATGAGTTTATATTTTCCCCACCACTAGTAACAGAAAAATCATGACTTTGGCCAATTGCTGTCTGAAAAAAAACTTTTCTCCAATCTGTATTAATACTATAATTATTAATTTCATCATCACTAAGTCCAAAACCTCTACCTATACCATACCTTTTCTCCAAGGTTAGTAATTGTCGAGAGTCTGCATAATTATACTTATTATCCTGCAATGATGACACCAAGAAGTTGGCTGAGTATCTGAATTTCAACCCTTGATTATATCTACCTGATTTTGTTTTTATAACAATAACTCCATTAGCTCCTCTCGCTCCATATTCAGAAATTGCAGAAGCATCCTTGAGTACTTCCATTGAAGCAATATCATTAGAGTTCAGTGTTCGGAACGAATCACTATTTGAAGGAAAACCATCAATAACATACAATGGATCAGTATTACCGTTCAGCGTACCAACTCCTCTGATAATCACTGTAGGCTTTGCTCCAGGCTGTCCTGAACCTGTAGCAATATTAACACCAGCTAACTGTCCCTGAACCGTATTCAAGACGTTTGAATTTGGCCTGTTTTCAATAGTTTTTTCATCAACTTTAGACACTGCTGACGTTGTTGTCTTTTCTGTCGTTGGTCGATAACCACTAAGTGTTACAATCTCTATTTGAGTCTCTCGATCAAGAGTATCCCGACCAGTGTTTTGTGCATACACTGCTTGTCCTAAAAAAAACAATGCCCCGGCACTTAATACACGTAATTTAACATTCATATTAACAAAATTTTAATATTTTTAATGAGCAAATATGTTAATAAATATTAACATATGCAAATTTTTAACTTATATAAATGTTTTTTTTTTATTTGATATACTACAAAAGCACATAATTAATTAAAATCTACTAATAAAATTTAGCAAAAACCGTTAAAAACAAAACAATTTACGTCATTAATATATTTTTATAAAATTTTATATAAAACAAAAATAATTATTTAGAATAATTATAAATAATTATTTTTTAACAAAAAAAATACCATTCTCATGGAATGGTATTTAATTATTTATAAATCAATTACTTCAATTTCTTCTTCACAGCAACCTCCTCATACACTTCAAGAATATCATTTTGCTCGATATCATTGTAGCCTTTAAGGTTTAATCCGCATTCGTAGCCTTTCGTAACTTCTCTTACGTCGTCTTTGAAACGCTTTAAACTTTCAAGTTCACCATCGAATTTCACGATACCATCTCTAAGTAATCTTACTTTCGATTGTCTTGTTACTTTTCCAGTAAGAACCATACAACCTGCGATAGTTCCGACTTTTGAAATTTTGAATACCTCACGGATTTCAACATTACCAATAACTTGTTCCTGAATCTCCGGAGAAAGCATTCCCTCCATCGCTTCTTTCACTTCATCGATAGCTTTATAGATTACAGAATATGTTCTGATTTCAATTTCTTCACGGTCTGCAAGATCTTTGGCATTTGCTCCGGCTCTTACATTAAATCCGATAATAATCGCATCTGATGCTGCCGCTAAGTTGATATCAGATTCAGTAATCTGTCCTACACCTGAGTGAAGAATGTTGATACTGATTTCTTCTGTTGATAATCTTTGTAACTGATCAGAAAGTGCTTCCACAGAACCATCCACGTCACCTTTAAGGATAATGTTTAATTCTTTGAAATCACCTAAAGCAATACGTCTACCCAATTCTTCGAGGGTTGTATGTTTTTTAGTTCTGATAGAAAGTTCTCTTTGTAACTGCTCTCTCTTGTTAGCGATTGTTTTACCTTCACTTTCGTCAGCATAAACTCTGAATTTATCACCTGCTGTTGGCGCTCCGTCAAGACCTAGAATCGTTGCCGGAATTGAAGGACCTGCTTCTTCAAGGTTTTTCCCTCTTTCATCAAGCAAAGCTTTTACTTTACCGTGATTCTTACCTGCCACTACATAGTCTCCTACTTTTAAAGTTCCGGTCTGTACCAACATCGTTGCAACATAACCTCTACCTTTATCTAATGAAGCTTCAATAACAACACCTTGTGCAGAACGTGCCGGATTAGCTTTCAGCTCAAGCATTTCTGCCTGAAGCAATACTTTCTCTAACAGGACATCCATATTGTTACCCATCTTAGCTGAAATTTCTTGCGCCTGAACATTTCCACCCCATTCTTCAACCAAAATATTCATTGCTGAAAGCTGTTGACGGATATTGTCTGGGTTTGCATTTGGCTTATCTACCTTGTTGATTGCAATAATCATTGGTACACCTGCAGCTTGTGCGTGAGAAATCGCTTCTTTCGTCTGAGGCATTACATCATCATCCGCAGCAATAACAATAATTGCAATATCGGTAACCTGTGCACCTCTTGCTCTCATCGCCGTAAAGGCTTCGTGACCTGGTGTATCTAAGAATGTAATTCTCTGACCATTTTCCAGTTTCACGTTGTAAGCTCCGATGTGCTGGGTAATTCCACCAGATTCACCTGCAATAACGTTAGTTTTTCTGATGTAATCCAATAATGAAGTTTTACCGTGGTCAACGTGCCCCATTACAGTTACGATCGGTGCTCTTGAAACAAGGCTTTCTTCTGTATCGATATCATCTTCAGAATCTGTATCTTCAAGATCAGCATCTGAGAATTCAATTTTAAATCCAAATTCATCAGCTACCAATAACAAAGTATCAGCTTCTAATCTTTGGTTCATGGTAACCATTACTCCTAAAGAGAAACATGCAGAGATTACTTCTGTAGGAGAAACGTTCATTAAACTCGCCAACTCACCAACAGTGATGAATTCGGTTACTTTTAATGTTCTGTCTGCAGCATCAATTTCTTGCTGACGCTCGTCTTGCTCTCTACGGTAACTTCTTTTGTCTTTTCTGTGTTTAGAAGATTTAGACTTACCTCCTTTATTTGTAAGTTTTTCAAGGGTTTCCTTGATTTGGTTTTTAACCTGCTCATCGGTTAACTCAACAGGCATGGTTCTTTGTCCCGGTCTGTTGTTTCCGAAACGGTTTCCACCGCCTTGTCCACCCGGACGGTTTTGTCCGCCTTGTCCCGGAGGTCTGTTTCCACCTGGGCCACCCGGACGGTTTTGACCACCTTGTCCCGGAGGTCTGTTTCCTTGAGGGCCACCTTGTCCTGGAGGACGATTTCCACCTGGGCCATTTTGACCTTGAGGACGGTTTTGTCCACCTTGATTATTTCCGCCTTGTTGGTTATTCCCAGTATTCTGGTTAGGACCACCCGGTTTTTCAATTCTTTTTCTCTTCTTTTTAGCTCCTGAGTTTGGTTTTGGTGCAAATTGAGTTAAGTCAATTTTTTCACCAACGATCTTAGGACCATCAAGCTTTTGATAAACAGTTTCTATTTTCTGAGGTTCCTGAGATTCCTCATTAGTAGATTCAGGCTTTTTTTCTTCCACTTTAGCGACAGGCTTTTCAGCCGGTTTTGGTGTTTCTTTAACAGGCTCGGCAGGTTTTGCTTCTGCTTTTGCCACTTCTGTTTTAGGTTTATCTTTTTTTGCAGGTCTGTTTCTGTTTCCTTCTATTTGAGAAAGATCAATTTTATCCAAAACCTTGAATTCTTGTTTTTCAGGAGTTGCTTTTACTTCAGAAACCGGTGCAACTTCTTCTTTAGCAGCTTTTACCTCTTCTTTCACCTCCTTCACTTCTACTTTCTCTTCTTTCTTTTCCTCTACAGGCGCAGCTGGTGCAGGAGTTGGTTCTACTGCAACAGGTTCAGCTTTTTTAGGTTCAAGATCAATTTTACCTAAAATTCTGGTTTCTGGTTTTGTATTAGCTTTAGCTCTTATTACTTCAGGTGCTTTCTTTTCTTCCATTTCCAGTTTTTCTTCCGGAACTTTAGAAATAACCACCTCATGGGAAGCTTTACGTTGCTCGCCGTCTTTGGCAAACTCAGCTTCCAATGCAGAATATGCCGCTTCTTCTAATTGAGCGTTAGGATTGTTTTCAACCACAATATCCTTAGACTGTAAAAACTCTACCAGCCTAGACATCGATATGTTAAATTCCTTAACCGCTTTATTTAATCTTATTTTTGGCATCTATATTATTTACTGTTTTTTTTAATTCTTAAAATTAAAGTATTCTTTTTTACTGTTTATTAAAATTTATTTCTAAATATTAATCTTCAAATTCTTCTTTCAAAATACGCTTCACATCGTCAATGGTTTCCTCTTCTAAGTCTACCATATTCAAAAGACTTGCCGTATCTTTATCCAAGACAGATTTTGCAGTTGTAAGACCTACTTTCTTAAACTCATCCAAAATCCACTGTTCAATATCGTCATTGAATTCTCTCAAGTCTACATCATCATCTTCGCTAGCCTCTCTGAATACGTCGATCTCGTACCCGGAAAGCCAAGAAGCCAATCTGATGTTTTGCCCTTGCTTACCTATTACTTTAGAAATCTCTTCAACCGGAGTATAAACCAATGCATAGTTTGTCTCTTCGTTGATGTCAATTTTATTGATGGTAACATTTCCTAAAGCTCTCTTCACCATAATCTCAGGGTTTTTTGACCACTGGATTACATCTATATTTTCGTTTCTTAATTCTCTTACAACACCGTGAATTCTAGAACCTTTCACCCCGACACACGCTCCTACAGGATCTATTCTGTCGTCGTAAGCGTCAACTGCTATTTTCGCTTTTTCACCAGGAATTCTCACCGCTTTTTTAAGGATGATTGTTCCGTCCTGAATTTCAGGAATTTCTAATTCTAATAACTTCTCTAAAAATTTCGGAGCCGTTCTTGAAATGATAATTTGAGGTTTTGAACCTTTAAAATCAACCGTTTCAACGATTGCTCTGATATTTTCTCCTTTTTTGAAGAAGTCTGATGGAATTTGATTTTCTTTAGGCAAGATAAATTCGTTTCCTTCATCATCCAACAAGATCACGTGTTTGTGACGGATGTGGTGAATTTCTCCAATTACAATTTCCCCGATTCTGTCTCTGAACTGATCATACAACATCGCATTGTTATGCTCCTGCAATTTTGTTGCTAAAATCTGCTTTAGCGTCAAAATATTTCTTCTTCCTAACTGTGCTACCGGAATTTCCATGGTAAAATCTTCACCAACTTCAAAAGTTGGATCTATTTTCTTAGCTTCAGTGATTTCAATTTCCAGATCATCATCTTCAGACATTTCGTCTTCAACGATGGTTTTATTTAAGAAAATCTGAAAGTCACCTTTATCAGGGTTTACAATTACATCAAAATGATCATCAGAATCAAATCTTTTTCTCAACAAAGTTTTTAGAGAATCTTCAATGATCGCCATAAGATCGATTTTACTGATCCCCTTTTCGTCTTTAAAATCACCAAAGGATTCAATCAACGCTATATTATCCATTTATCTTTTTTTCTTTTAAAATTTAAGTACTACCAAAGCTTTTTTTATGTCAGAGTAAGGAATTTCTTTTTCCTCCTCTACGTCTACTTTACCTTTACCTACTTCTTTCGGTTTGCGGTAACGCAGTACAAGAGTGATTTTCTCTTCGTCTACTTTTGCAAGCTCACCCTCGATTTCTGAAGAATCATTTAATAAAACTTCGATCTCTCTTCCGATATTTTTATGAAACTGTCTTGGGATTGAAAGCGGCTCGCTTAATCCTGCAGACATTACCTGCAGACTGAAATCGTGCTCTTCACGATCCATATTAAATTCTATTGCGCGGCTTGCATCTAAACAATCCTGCACAGAAACACCATTATCACCGTCTAAGATCACTGTAATATCGTCTCCTGCGGAAAACTTCAAATCAATAAGAAACAGATCTTCTCTCGTCTGAAGGAAATCATTTAATAATGTTTCAATATTTTTTCTAAACTCCATATAATATATAATCCTGATTTAACAGTACGAAAAAAGGCTTTCTCTTAGAAGCCTTTCCATTTTTTCCGTTAATCTCCTGCAAAGATATGACAATTTTATAAAATACACAAATACACTTCATAATCAATAGAATAAGAATTCATACTAAATATAACGTTATTATACACCCATAAATCGCTATTACAAACTTCTACTGATCCGTAGCCTTTAATAAGTTATCGTTATTAAAAAAAGACCGTGAAACAATTTTTAGTATTTTTGTCAGGAATTTATATAAAACATACATTTTGAATATAACGATAGTAGGAACAGGCTATGTAGGTTTGGTTACAGGAACTACCCTTGCAGAACTTGGCAATTCGGTTTATTGTGTTGACATTGATGAAAAAAAAGTAGAGGGGATGAAAAATGGCATCGTGCCTATTTACGAGCCCAATCTTGAAGAAATGTTTCTTAGAAATATTCAATCTGAAAGATTATTTTTCACAACGAATCTTAAAGAAGCTTTAGACAAAAGTGAAGTTGTTTATCTTGCTCTTCCCACTCCACCCGGAGAAGACGGTTCGGCAGATTTATCTTACGTTTTGAAAGTTGCCAACGATATTGGCGAACTCATGACTGAATATAAAGTTGTGGTTAATAAAAGCACCGTTCCTGTAGGAACAGCCGATAAAGTAAGAGAAACCATTGCTGCGAAGACAACCATTGACTTTGACGTGGTTTCAAATCCTGAGTTTTTACGTGAGGGTTTTGCAGTGGAAGACTCTATGAACCCAGCGAGAGTAGTTGTAGGATCGAGCTCTGAGAAGGCTAAAGAAATCATGGCAAAAATTTATCAGCCATTTACCAATACCGGAATTCCTATTATTTTTATGGATGAGAAGTCTTCTGAGCTTACAAAATATGCATCCAACTCATTCTTAGCCGTAAAAATTACGTTTATGAATGAAATTGCCAATTACTGTGAAAAAGTAGGCGCAGATGTAGACAAAGTAAGATTGGGAATGGGAAGCGACGACAGAATCGGTCACCGTTTCTTGTTTCCTGGAATAGGCTACGGCGGAAGTTGTTTCCCTAAAGACGTTAAAGCTTTAATAAAATCTGGTAAAGACGATGATTTTAACTTCCAGATTTTGGAAGCGACAGAAAATGTCAATATTTCACAAAAAGTAATCTTGGTTTCTGAAATTGAAAAATATTTCGAAGGAAATCTTGAAGGCAAAACGCTCGCAATGTGGGGATTGGCTTTTAAAGCAAATACAGACGACATTAGAGAAGCCTCTTCATTAGACAATATCAATCTGCTTCTTCAAAAAGGAGCAAAAATTGTTGCTTACGATCTTATTGCTGAAGAAAATGTAAGAAAATTATTAGGCGACAAAATATCTTATGCAAAAACAATGTATGACGCTTTAGAAAAAGCAGATGCATTATTTATTGCTACTGAATGGCCGGAATTCAAAAATCCTAACTTTGAAATGATGGCTAAAAAAATGAATAATAAAGTTATTTTCGACGGAAGAAATATTTATCCGCTGGAAGTTCCGGAGCAGAATGGCTTCTATTATAAGAGTATCGGAAGAAAAACGATTCAATAATAGCCAGGGAAAGTAAAAAATTTAAGTAAAAGAAAAAAAAACAATACCAAAAGCCAAAAGCATCGGTAAACGCATATATTAATATGAAAAACATCATCATCACCGGCGGAGCAGGATTTATTGGTTCACACGTCGTAAGGGAATTTGTAAAAAATAATCCGGATTCTACGATCATCAATTTGGATGCTTTAACGTATGCCGGAAATCTTGAGAACTTAAAAGATATCGAAAATGAGCCTAATTATGTTTTCGAGAAAGCAGATATCACAAAACCGGAAGAACTAAGAAAGGTTTTTGAAAAATATAATCCGGATGCGGTTATCCATTTAGCTGCCGAAAGTCATGTAGACAGGAGCATCACAGATCCGATGGCATTTATTAATACCAACGTAAACGGAACTGCCAATCTTTTGAATCTTTGCAAAGAATTCTGGACTTTAAACCCAGATCACACTCACGGAAGATTTCCAAATGAAAAAAGAACAAATCTTTTCTATCATGTTTCTACTGATGAAGTTTACGGAAGTTTAGGTGAAACAGGATTCTTTTTAGAAACCACTTCTTACGATCCGCAATCTCCTTATTCGGCTTCAAAAGCTGCTTCAGATCATTTAGTAAGAGCGTATGGAAACACATATGGAATGCCATTTATTGTTTCCAACTGTTCAAACAATTACGGACCGAATCATTTTCCAGAGAAATTAATTCCGCTTTGTATTTCGAATATTATTAATGAAAAACCTTTACCAATCTACGGTGACGGAAAATATACAAGAGACTGGCTATTCGTAATCGATCATGCAAAAGCAATATATCAGATTTTTAATGAGGCTAAAACCGGAGAAACTTACAATATCGGAGGCTTCAACGAATGGCAGAATATCGATTTGGTAAAAGAATTGATCAAACAAATGGATGAAAAGCTTGGAAATCCGGCTGGTCATTCTGAAAAACTGATCACTTATGTAAAAGACAGACCAGGTCACGACAAACGCTATGCAATTGATGCGACAAAACTGAGCAATGAGCTAGACTGGAAACCTTCTGTAACTTTCGAACAAGGATTAGGAAAAACAATCGATTGGTTTTTGGAAAACAAAGAATGGCTTGAAAATGTAACCAGCGGAGATTACCAGAAATATTACGAAAAACAGTATAATTAAAACACACAAGATGAAAGGTATTATTTTAGCCGGAGGCTCCGGAACACGACTTTATCCTCTTACCATTGCCGTAAGCAAGCAACTAATGCCTGTTTACGACAAACCAATGATTTATTATCCTCTTTCTACGTTGCTTTTAGCTGGGATTAAGGATATTCTGATTATCACAACTCCTCATGATCAAGCAGGATTTATCAAGCTTTTGGGTGATGGTTCACAAATTGGCTGTAATATCGAATATGTAGTACAACCAAGTCCGGATGGTCTTGCACAGGCTTTTATTCTTGGAGATCAATTTGTTGGTGAAGATTCTGTGGCTTTGGTTTTAGGAGACAATATTTTTTACGGTTCAGAAATGGGAACTTTGCTGAAAAACAAAACAAATCCGGATGGAGGCGTTGTTTTCGCGTATCATGTCTCAGATCCCGAAAGATATGGTGTAGTAGAATTTGACAATGACTTTAAAGCCGTTTCCATTGAAGAGAAGCCCTTAAAACCAAAATCAAATTATGCAGTTCCTGGATTATATTTTTATGATAACGAAGTAGTAGAAATTGCCAAAAACATTCAGCCTTCCCCAAGAGGCGAGTTAGAAATTACCGATGTAAACAATGTTTACCTAAGTAAAGGAAAACTGGAAGTGGGTGTTTTAGACAGAGGCACAGCATGGCTTGATACCGGTACTTTTGATTCTCTAAATGATGCTTCAGAATTTGTAAGTGTTATTGAAAAAAGACAAGGTTTCAAAATTGGATGTATTGAAGAAATTGCTTTCAGAAACGGATTCATCAACGAAGAAAAACTTCTGGAAACAGCCACCAAATATGGTAAAAGCGGATATGGTGAATACCTGAAAAAGCTTGTGACTAAATAAAAAACAACATAAAATGTACAAAGCTATTGGTTTGAGATCAGTAGCTTTTTTGTTTAAAGAAATAATTATTAATATATTAGCTCTGCTTTTGCCTGAACAAGACGAACAATTCAACATTCAGCAAACTGAAAATCAATTAATTATTTTAAATTTGTAAAAATTCCCACAAATGAGTGAACCACAACAAAAGTGGACCGACGTAATTGAGTCTAAACATTCTTTATTCCAACTTAATTTAAAAGAAGTATGGCAATATCGTGACTTGGTTTTTATGTTTGTAAAGAGAGATTTTATTTCCTCATTTAAACAGACTATTTTAGGTCCGCTCTGGTTTTTCATCAACCCTATTTTAACTACTATAGTTTTTACTCTTGTTTTCGGAGGCATTGCTAATTTACCAACAGATGGCATTCCTCCAATATTGTTTTATTTAGCAGGAAATACTCTTTGGGGTTATTTCAGCACTACTATGCTTAGCGTTTCTAATGTTTTCACAGGAAATGCAGGTATTTTTGGAAAAGTATACTTTCCAAGATTAGCAACTCCTATCTCAACCATAATATCGAGTTTTATGCGATTAAGTATACAATTGATATTATTTTTTATTGTACTGGGATACTACATTTATTTTGGACAAGTACATCCGAATTATTGGGCATTTTTCTTTCCTGTTTTGGTTATCTTTCTTGCATTATTTTCATTAGGATTAGGAATGATATTTTCTTCACTAACCACAAAATATCGAGATCTATCACTACTACTAGGCTTTGGTGTTAGTTTATTTATGTGGTTTACACCTGTTATTTTACCTACATCTCTTGTAAAACAAAAATTAGGAAACTATGGTTTTCTTGCGGACTTAAATCCTTTAACACCAATCTTTGAATGCTTCAAATTTGGATTTATAGGATCTGGAGATTTCAATATGGCTAGATTGCTAACAAGTTTTGTTTTTATCATTTTAGTTTTGCTGTTAGGAATTATCATCTTCAACAAATCTGAAAAATCTTTCATAGATACTGTATAAAACTTTACAAATCAAGTAATAAATTAATTAACAAAAATCAAAATATGCTTGCTTTAAAAGCTGAAAACATATCAAAACAATATCGCCTGGGGCAAGTAGGAACAGGGACGTTAACTCATGACTTAAACCGATTTTGGCATACAGTGCGAGGAAAAGAAGACCCCTATCTAAAAATTGGAGAAGCAAATGACAGGAGTTCTAAAGGCTTTTCAGATTACGTCTGGTCTTTACGTGATATTAATTTTGAAATTGAAGAAGGTAATGCAGTAGGAATTATCGGGAGAAATGGTGCAGGAAAATCTACTCTGCTTAAGTTATTGAGTAAGGTAACAAAACCTACCACCGGAAAAATATATACAAATGGGAGGATTGCATCACTCTTAGAAGTGGGAACAGGCTTTCACCCCGAAATGACAGGCCGAGAAAATGTATTTCTGAACGGTGCCATCTTGGGCATGACTCGTAAAGAAATCACAAGAAAATTCGATGAAATTGTAGATTTCTCAGGAGTTGAAAGATATATTGATACTCCCGTAAAAAGATATTCTTCGGGAATGTATGTTCGTTTGGCATTTGCTGTGGCAGCGCACTTAGAGTCCGAAATCCTTATTGTAGATGAGGTTTTAGCCGTTGGAGATGCTGAATTTCAGAAAAAATGCCTTGGTAAAATGGGTGATGTAACAAAAGGAGAAGGTAGAACAGTGCTTTTTGTAAGTCATGATCTTAATGCTATATCTCAAATTTGTAATACTGGGATTCTGCTTAATAAGGGATTAGTTGAGTACATAGGATCAGCACGTGAAACAATTTCTACATATCTGAATTTTGACAATGATGACGTTGTTTATTTTAATCCTGATCACGGTAATAAAGATATGTTCATCAAAGAAATCCAGGTTACTAAATCCGATGGTACCGTAAGTAAAGAATATCTGTATAATGAACCAATTACTTTTAAATTTGTTATCGGAATAGAAGAATACATTAAGAATACAAGTTTTTTCGTAACAATTTTAGATTCTAAAAAAAGGAGTGTGTTTTCATGTGAATCTACTATTGTTAACGAAACGATGACTTTAACCATCGAACCCAATATTTTAGTGAGAGGGAAATACTCTATAAATGCATTTATTAATCTGCCAAAAATACGACAGTTGGATCTAGCAGAAGATGTTTGTAAATTTACAGTGATAGATCCAGATTCATACCTTTCTAAACATGGTGAATACGATTACGGAAATGTATTTGGTAACTACAAATGGAAATAAATATATGTTAAAAAAAATAAAACGAGTTTTCGACTTACTTAGACTAGAATTACACCAGTTTAAAATGAAGCATGCTGAAAATCTCAAAACAGGTATAAGTCCTTTTGAGAGACAAAGAATAAATAATCTTCCTAAGCTGAAAGCTGGTATTGCTACTATATTTAAGAAGCCTTTTCATTATTCGGACAAAGATGGATTTCTCCATTCTTTGGATGAAATATTTGAACAAGAAACTTATAAATTTTTTTCAAATAAAGAAAACCCACTAATTATTGATTGTGGTGCCAATATTGGATTAAGCACTTACTATTTTATTCGACAATTTCCAAACTCAAAAATTATTGCCTTTGAACCAGACAAAGAGATATTTAAGCTTTTGGAAAACAATGTTAAATCCTTTCCCAATCATCAAAACATAGAAATTCATAATACTGCAGTTTGGACCGAAGACACACAACTTAAATTTTATTCTGAAGGATCACTTGCTGGCTCACTTTCGCTTGACGTGGCAAAGAAAAATAATTATGATACTGTAGAGGCTGTAGATCTGAAAAAATATTTACAAAACGAAGTAGATTTTCTTAAAATTGATATTGAAGGTGCAGAGAACACATTAATATTTGATATTAAAAATAATTTAAAAAATGTAAAATTGCTTTTCTTAGAATATCACGGCATTGTAAACCAACCACAAAATCTTGGAGATATTCTCAATCTATTACATAACGCTGGATTCGAATATTACATAAGACTAGCTGCTGACACTTTAAATTTTCCATTTTGTAATGAAAAGAACACCACGTTTAATCAACAGCTAAATATTTTTTGTTATCGGAATATTTAATATTTACTCATGCTATCAATAATAATATCTTCATATAAACCTGCTAATTTTAAAGCTTTAAAAGAGAATATAGATAAAACCTGTGGGATTGTTTATGAAATTATTAAAATTGATAATCCCGGGCTTATGGGAATAACAGAAGCGTATAACTTAGGAGCAAAAAAAGCAAAATATAATTTTTTTTTATTTTTACATGAAGATATAATCTTTCACACAGATAATTGGGGAGAAAAACTAATTTCCCATCATCATATTAATAATCTCGGAGTAATAGGAATTGCAGGTGGAACTTACATTCCTAGTGTACCTAGTGGCTGGTTTACCAATATGAATTATGCTTTAATTAATATTCTACAAAGAGAATACGATACAACCTTACGTAACGTTAAGACTTTTACACAAAAAGCTCATAAAGCAATTGCTATTGATGGTGTTTTTATAAGTATTAGTAAAGACAATTTTTATAATTATAGCTTTGACGAGAAACTTAAAGGCTATCACGGATATGATACAGAATTGAGCTTAAGGATTGCTAAAAAACATCAAAACTATGTAGTTTCAGACATTTTGATTGAACATTTTTCTCCAGGCAATCCAGACAAATTATGGTTTATAAACAATATGTATATCCGCAAAAAACATCGTTATAATTTTAATGTAAAAAATGATGAGAAAACTGAAATGCTTCTTTACAAAGCTTTTACAAAAACATTTTTTACACATTACAAGAAGTCGTTTACAAACTATTTCACAGTTCTCCAATTTTTACCTATATCAAGAGTAAAGCTAGTTAATTGCTTAAAACTAATAAAATTCACACTTTATTCGAATGATTAAACTTGCAATTATTATTCCCTACTATAAAATAGATTTTTTTGAAAAGACTATAAAATCTGTTGCTGAACAAACCAACAAAAATTTTGTTTTGTATATCGGAAATGACGCAAGTCCCGAAGCTCCTCTGCCAATCATTGAAAAATATTTTACTCCTAATGAATATCAATATTTTGGCTATACAGAAAATATTGGCGGAAAAAACCTGGTACTTCAGTGGGAAAGAATACTTGAAAATGTGCATGAGGAATGGTTTGAGGTCTTGGGTGACGATGATGTCATGGCTCCGAACTTTGTAGAAGAATTTTACAAATCGATCCAATACTGTAATGATCAAAATATCCATTGCATAAAAACAGTACACCATCATATTGATGAATATGGTAATCTTATAAGAACTAACGATTATAATCTAGATTCAATAGAAGCTTATCAATTGTTTATAAATAAATATTGTGGTGTGGCTAGTAGCAGTTTATCAGAAAATATTTTTAAGACCAAGATGTATCGGAAATATGGTTTTGAAAAGATTCCTTTAGCCTGGGGAAGTGATGATTTAGCCATTCTTACTTTTTCTGATTACGGCACAATATACTACAATCGTGCAACTTATATAAAAGTAAGACTATCAAATCTCAGTATTTCGGGATCTGAGAATCTTAATAAAAATAAGGATGACGCTTACAATATATTGAGAGAAAAATTTATTTTACATCATTCAAAAATGTTTCCTTCAGAATTTGTAGGAAAAGTCATTAAGCAATATTTAGAGTATTGCTATATGACCAGACAAGACGCCAAATATTCTGTCGCAACTTATTTCCTCAAAAATTTTAGTATCCTGAATTTTTTTAAAACCTTAAAAAAAATATATTATATCAATTCTCTTTGAAACCATAATAGATTCATAAAATAATAAGTTAACTTTTGGCTGTTAGAATCACTTATCTACCATAACAGCAATACCACCCAAAAGCTATATATTGTCCTGTTTTGCTACATCAAAAACATTGTATAAGATAACAGTTATCACATCATCTGCAAGATTTTTAATATCTTTGTTTTCTAAAAGCACATTTTATTCCCTGATAAATAAACAGCAAAGCAGATAAATCTGAAAAATAAATAGTGATGATTCAAAGGCTAAAAAATTATTGTAAATATTTATTCTATAAATATTCGGTTCTTACTAATTCATTATTAAAAAATCAGAGAAAAAACCCTTTATCAATTCCTGTTATTATAATTAATTTTAACCAATTACATTATTTAGAAGAGCTTATTTCTTTTTTACTGAGAAGAAAATTTGAAAACATTATTATTATTGATAATCAATCATCTTACCCTCCTCTTTTAGAATATTATAATAGCATTAAAAATCAAGTAACAATACACTATCTATCTGAAAATCTGGGCCATAAAGTATTTTACCTAAAACCTGAGCTATTTAACAAATATGCTAAAGGATATTATTTTCTTACTGATGCTGATATAGTCCCAAGCGAAAACCTTCCAGAAAACTTTCCATCGAAAATGTTGACTATCTTAGATAAATATTTCAGAGCCATCACAAAAGTGGGAATAGCCTTGAGAATTGACGATATTCATGATTCTTTTCCATTAAAAAATGAAGTTCTTTCTTGGGAAAAACAATTTTGGATGAAAGAATTGGAGCCACAAATTTTCAAAGCAGAGATTGATACTACTTTTGCACTTTATAAACCTAGCTATTTCTTGAGAGAATATAAAGATTTCATTAAGGGAATACGTATGGGAGGGCTGTATACATCGAGACACGGTGGGTGGTACAAAGACGCGAATAATCTCACTGAAGAAGAATTGTATTATCAGAGTACAGCAAATTCATCAAGCTCCTGGAATTTTGATAATAGTGGCAAAATGAATGAAGCTTATATTAAATCATACAAAAAATAGTAGCATGAAGATCTTTGCCGTAGTAGTTATTTACAATGGAATGAAAAATAATTGGATACATAAATGTTTTTCTAGCTTGTTACAATCATCCATACCTGTAGAAATTATAGCTGTTGATAATCTTTCTACTGATAAGAGTGTAGAATATATCAGAAATAATTTTCCTAGCGTTACTCTTATTGAAAACATACAAAATCTGGGATTCGGCGGGGCTAATAATCTTGGTTTAAAGAGTGCTTTAAAGCAGGGAGGCGAATTTTTCTTTCTACTTAATCAAGATGCCTATGTAGAAAAGAATACTATCGAAAAATTAATAAATACATCATTGCAGCACCCAGAATATGCAGTAATAAGCCCTATTCATTTAAATAGCAACGGAACAAAGTTAGATAAAAGTTTTGCAAAATCTGTATCACCCTATTATTGCGAAGATTTTTATGATGATTATGTTTTAAGTAATACAAAAAAAACTATTTATGAATCTCCATTTATATGTGCTGCTGCATGGCTTTTAACAGCAAAGGCACTCGAAGTTATCGGAGGTTTCAGTCCTGCATTCTTTCATTACGGTGAAGATGATAATTACTGCCACCGAATTCAATATTTTAAAATGAAAATAGGTGTTGTTCCTGATACATATATATATCACGATCGTGAAGATAGAGCTCCGGGAATATATGATAATAGACTAGCTACAATTCAACGCCAGCAAATTCTTTGGTGTAGTAACCCAAACAATCCTATTTCAATAAAAAAGATTATTAAGCAATATCGAAATAAAACAATTAAATACTTATTAAAAGTAGATTTTAAAGAAGCAAATATGAATAAAAAAATTGCTTCTTTTTTGAAAAACAAAAAACCTTTAATAGAGGGTTCATTTTCAGAGTCAGTTTCAGATAAAACTTATAAATTTATTTATTAAACTGTATGATAACTATTTTCACCCCAACCTATAACCGAGCATATACATTATCAAAGTTATTTGAAAGTTTACAAAGACAGACTTCGAGAGATTTTGAGTGGCTAATTGTAGATGATGGGTCTAGTGACAATACTGAAGAGTTAGTTGATTACTTCAGTAAAAATGCAGATTTTAAAATTATATACATTTATCAGGAAAATCAAGGCAAACATGTTGCAATTAATACTGCATTGAAAAACATACAAACACCTTATTTTCTCACCGTCGATAGCGATGATTACCTTAAAAATAACGCTGTAGACATAGTTTATGAAAAACTAACTGTCATTAAGGATTCAAAAACAATTATTGGTTTAGCAAGTCCTATTGAAATGACTAACAATCAAGGCGAAGCATTTCCTAATAAAAGTTTACAATCCGAAATTATAGCATCCCAGAATGAGATGGCTTATGAACATAATGTAATTGCTGAGTTTTCATTAATTTTGAAAACATCAGTTGCAAAAAAATATCCATATCCGATTTTCCAAGGTGAGAAATTTATTGTTGAATCTGTGATCTCTAATCGTATGGATAATAATTTTAAATTATTACACATCACATCATCAATTGTAATTGGTGAATACCGAAGTGATGGTTTAACGGCACAGATAAAAAAAATCTTATCAAACAATTCAAAAGGTGCTTCTTTAGCATATAATGAAAAAATGAATAACTCTAATATTCCTTTTGCCAACAGAAAATATTTTGTTAAAAATTATTGGGATTATGAAAGTTTACATAATAAAAATTTTCTTCTTAAATTAAAAAAAATTAGTAGTATTCGGCTAAAAATATATATATTATTCTATTTTATAAATCGAATTATGAAAAAGACTTTTAGTTGATCTCTTCTTTTTAAACAAAATTCATAATCTAGAAAATCAAGCTAGTGGTTGTAAAATCAGAAGTAAATAGTTTATTATCCGAAAATACTTAGTAAATATTATGACTAATAATTTGGTTGCAGTTTTTATGATTTCTTATAATCAAGAGGAATTTATTATTGAAGCATTACAAAATGTTCTCAATCAAAAAACTGATTTTGATTTTCATGTGATACTTTCAGATGACTGCTCTACAGATCACACCCAAAATAAAGTAGATGCTTTTCTTGAAAATCATCCAAGAAAAAATTTGGTAACATTTATTAAGCAAAGAGAGAATCTGGGATGGATGCCCAATTTTATCTTTACATTACAAAAATGTCAGGAATCTGGTGCGAAATATATAGCAATGTGTGAGGGAGATGACTTTTGGACAAATGACTATAAACTTCAAAAACAGATCGATATTTTAGAGAACAATCAAGATGTTGTTTTAGCCTGCCATCAATATAAAGAGTTATATAATGATGCATCTACAAAAGATTTTCCTTATTTTAGAAAAGATTTTTTTCAAGGAAAAGAAAGTTTTAAATTTTCACAGAAAGACTTTGAAAAATTTATGCGAATTCAGACAATGACGATAGTTTTCCGAAATTCTGCTTTAGATCTAAACCTTAGAAATAAATATAATTATTACTGTGATACTCACATAAAACATCATCTTTTGGATCACGGTTTAGGACTTTACACAAAAGATTTTGATGCAGTTTACAGAATACATGGAAAAAATGTTTTCATGTCTCTTGATATGAGAAAAAAAACAAAATTTTCTTATGATGTTTACAAAGATCTGATTATTAATAATAATTCGGTAGGATACAAAAATCTATTAAATTCAGCAATGAGAGATCGTATAAATAACGAACTCAAGACCCAAAATAGAAATATATTAAAAAAATATTATCGAAAATTAATATGGGAACAATACAATAACACAAAATCTTTTCTTCAATTATTGAAATACATAATTAAAGGAATGTTTAAAAATCAACAGCAATGATTCCAAAAAAAATACATTACTGCTGGTTTGGCGGAAAACCAAAACCGGATTCTTTTTTTATATGTTTAGATTCTTGGAAGAAGAACCTTCCCGACTACGAAATAATTGAATGGAATGAAACCAATTTTGACATCAATTGCTGTGAGTATGTTCGTTTAGCTGCTGAACAAAAAAAATGGGCTTTTGTATCAGATTATTCAAGAGCTTTAGCCTTGTTTGAGCAGGGCGGAATCTACATGGATATTGATGTAGAAGTAAAATTTTCTTTAGACGAATTTCTCATTCACCGCGCGTTTTCAGGATTTGAAATTAAAGGATCTCCATTCACCGCACTTTGGGGTACAGAAGCTGGACATCCATGGACAAAGAAAGTTTTAGATTTTTACAATAAAAAAACAGATTTTGATCTTACTACCAATACTGTTTTCGTATCAGATCTTTTGGTGAAAGAGTACAAAATTGATGCAGCAAGAGATAAATATCAGGAGTTGGAAGATGGAATTGTGATCTATCCTTCCACTCATTTTTGTCTGGATCTTCCAAAAAATTATGCGAGTCACCACTTTGTTGGAACCTGGCATGAAAGAGACACCCCAAACCCCTTTAAAGATTTTGTACATGCTTATTTTCATGTAAAGAATGTAGCTGAAATCAAAGAAGGAAAAAAAGAAATTCATAACGTCATCAACAACATGAAAATGATTTCTGCAGATGAGATTCTTGATCAGTTTCCACTAAGAATGTTGGTGAAATATATTATTAAAAGGTTACGTCGTAAGTTTTAATGATTGAACTAAAAATAATTCTTAAATTGTGAAAATAGCACTCAAGTTGTTTATCTAAAGTATATTGAAATTTAATTTCAACCACGAATTTACAAAAACATATGCCTCTCAATTCTTATCTTTTTATATGCTGTCAATAATTGTATCATCATATCAACCGCACTTTTTTTCAGACTTGAAATCTAACATTGCTGAAACCTGCGGAATTCCTTATGAAATTATTAAAATACATAATCCTGGAACTATGGGAATTTGCCAAGCTTATAATTTGGGAGCAAAACAGGCAAAATTCAGAAATTTATTATTTATTCATGAAGATATTCTTTTTGTAAATAAAGGTTGGGGAGAAAAATTAGTGGAAACTCTCCAAATACCAGACTGTGGAATTGTAGGAGTTGCAGGAGGAAATTATTATTCACACATCCCCGCAACCTGGTCTAATAAAGGATATAATTCTGTAAATTTCATACAGGTTGTTTCTCAGATTGAGCAATACCATAGCAACTTTGGAAAGAAAAGTGAGCGTAAAAAAGTAAAAGGGATTGATGGCGTTTTATTAGCATGTAAAAAGAATATTTTTGATGAGTTTAAATTTAATGAGGACATAAGAGGTTACCATGGATATGATTTAATTTTTTCATTAAGTGTAGCAAAAAAATACACCAATTATATCACCAATGAAATATTAATAAAACACTTTTCGTCCGGTAATTTCTCAAAAGAGTGGTTTGAGAACATATTAAAAGTTCGTGAGATTATTGGTACATTTCAAGATCAAAAGACAGATCAAAAAGTAGAAAGGGAAAATTTTTATAAGTTTATTTTTTATCTCAAAAATTTTAACTACAGTCAAAAAGATTCTTTTAAAATTGCAATTAAGTATATTAACCTCAAAAAATTTGGCGTTATTAATAGTTTAAAGATGATTTATCAATTAAAGCATTTAGTTTATTGATTTTTAAATAATAAACAGTCAATTTTATTATAAACTACTTCACTTAATGAATCATTTCGCTATAGCCTAAGTTATTACTATTTTTAAAACATATATGATGAACGAGAAAATTGCAATTATATACGGAACGAGACCAGAATTCCTGAAGACATTCCCTATCATCAATGAATTCAGAAAACGCAATGAAGACATCTGCATTGTAAATACAGGTCAACACGATACGCTGCTTACAGAAATGGAAAACAGCTTCGGCATTATTCCACATCATAGACTTTCTGTACAGTCGTTGTCATTTACCAGCTCTAATCTGATTGCTAAACTGATCGACGAAATATCTAACCTCATCCATAAAGAGAATATTCAGAAAATAATTGCACAGGGTGATACATTCACTGTTTTAGCCTCATCCATGGTTGCTTTTCTTGAGCAGAGAAAATTTTATCACATTGAGGCCGGATTGAGAACATCAGATATCAAACTTCCTTTTCCTGAAGAATTCAACAGACGCGTTGTTTCATTAACAGCGAATGTAAATTTTGCTCCAACAGATTTAGCTAAGCATAACCTTTTGAAAGAAAACATTTCAGAGAAAAACATCTCTTTGGTTGGCAATACAATTGTTGATATGCTCGAGTATGTAATCGAAAAAGAAAATATTTTGGTAGAATATCAGGAATTTGTTTTTATTACGGCTCACAGGCGAGAAAACATTGGTCAACCTTTGAAAAATATTGCTCAGGCAATCAAAGAGCTCGCTGAAGAAAATCCGGAGACCCAATTTGACTGGGCATTGCACCCAAATCCCAATACCCGAAGAATTATTTTGGATACATTTGATAAGCAAATACCCAAAAACATCAACTTTACTGAGCCTCTTTCTTATCTTGATGCGCTTAGAAAAATGGCTAAAGCCAAACTTATAATTTCAGATTCCGGCGGAATACAGGAAGAAGCGCCAAGTTTACAGAAAAGAATATTAATTTTAAGAGAAGAAACCGAAAGGCCGGAAGTAGTTACGTGTAATTGCGGTATTTTGGTAGGGTCTGATATTGAAAAAATTAAAACTCATTTTAATTTAATATATCATAACCAGCAGGAATATATATTTGAAAGTGATAATAATCCTTTTGGAGACGGCAAAGCTTCAGAAAAAATCGTAAAAGAAATATTGGCATGATTGTAGGCAATGGTCTGATCGCTTCACTATTTGTGGATAATGACGATGAAAATGTAATCTTCTTTGCGTCGGGAGTCTCCAATTCTTTAGAAACAAGAGTTGAAGAATTTTTACGTGAGGAAAACCTGATCAAGAATACCATTTCAGAAAACACCGACAAGGTATTTGTATATTTCTCTACCTGCAGTATTTATGATTCTTCAAAGACTGGCAGCGATTACGTTCTTCACAAACTAAAAATGGAACAGCTGATCAAAAAATCGTGCCCGCAATTTCTTATTTTGAGAGTAAGCAATGCTGTCGGCAAAGGCGGAAACCCCAATCTTCTGATGAATTATATTGTGAAAGCTGTGAAAAATGATGAAACTATTAATGTTCACACTCAAGCGACGCGCAACCTCATCGACGTTGATGATATAAGAAATGTTACCTTTGATCTTCTTAAGCAACAATCTTTAAATAAAATTATCAATGTCGCTTATAGTAAAAACTATTCAATTCTTGAGATTGTAGAGATTGTAGAAAAGTTTTATAATAAAAAAGTAAACATCAATCTTTTAAAAAGCGGATCCGGATATGACATTAATATTCCCGAAATAGAGCAATACTTTATTGAGACTAATCAAGCCGGCAAAGAGATTTATCTTTATAATATTCTTCAAAAATATTTTTATTAAGTTTTTTATATTCAACTGTATTTAGAATTAAGATCAAACACAAAATCATACAAAAAAATGAACAAACTGGCCTTCGTAATTCCGTATTATAAAATAGATTTTTTTGAAGAAACTTTACAATCGCTAGAGAATCAAACAAATAAAAATTTTAATATTTATATAGGTAATGACAAAAGTCCGAATGATCCTGCTGATATTATTTCCCGATATGCACATCTGAATATTACCTATCAAGCTTTTGATTCTAATCTGGGCACTAAAGATCTGGAAGGACAATGGATCAGGTGCATTGATTTATCAAAAAATGAAGAATGGATATGTATTTTGGGAGACGATGACTGTCCGAAGGAAAATTTTGTTGAAGAATTTTATAATATTCTGCCTACAGTCGATGAAAAAGGCATCAATGTTATAAAAGCAGCAATAACTTCAATAGATTCTCACTCAAATCTGAGAGGTGCAGATCTTCTCCATCCGGAATATGACACCTCTATCAATACATTTTGGAGAGACCGAAATAACCAGACGCATACAAGTATAAGTGAAAATATATTTAGAAGAAGCTGTTATGAAAAAATTGGTTTCAGAGGCTTCCCTTTGGCTTGGGGAACCCCTTTGTTAGCCTGGATGGATTATACAGAAGGAGGTCTTATTTATGGTATGAATAATACACAAATGTGTGTAAGATCTTCGGAAATCAACCTCACCAGAGTTAATTCTTTTAGAGACCAGAAAGATGTTGGTGAAGCCATGGTATATGAAATTGTTTTTTCAGATTATTATGATAAATTCAATGATGCACAACGTTTATTTTTGTTAAAAAAATACCATGCAGTTCTTCATTATTACAAACTAAAAAACAAACTTCCATCGTCAATCTTTTATCTATACGGTAAATACGGAGGTGTAAAGGCAAAACTCTTTTATATTCTTCGAGAAATCAAATGGAAGTTCTCAAAATAATTTAGTGATGCTCCTCCATCCAAATTCCCAATACCAAAAGAGACCAATGCTTATAATTATAATTTAGATTTTTCTGAACCTGCTGGAAATCTAGTTTGAGAAAAATTTTTGAGGACGGATTTCTTAAGATTTTTGATGAAAGTTCTTCCATTGCCGGAATTTTCAACCATTTTTCTACTGGAGCACCAAATCCTTGCTTTCGCTTATTTAGAATATTATCTGTTAATAATTCACCAAAAGCTTTCCTTAGGATAATTTTGGTCTGTTCAGCATTTACTTTATATTTTGCAGGTAGAGCAGCACAAAATTCGACCAAATCTTTATCTAAAAAAGGAGTTCGCAGTTCGATCGAGTGCATCATCGCAATCCGGTCATCTTTCACCATATAATCTCCGGGAATAATATTGGTGAGATCCATTTTCATAGGAGTATTAAGATTGGTTTTATCTAATGGGAAATTATATAAATGTTCATGTTCTGCATTTGATTTTAAAAGTAAAGCTGTTTCTTTTTTGGTAAAATTACTATGTACTTTTTCTTTTTGATAAGAAACAATATCCGGAAATTTTGCCCTGAAAACTTTATCCAGAAAATAATCCTGTCCTTTTCTAAAACCAATTTTTTCACTAGCAGTTGATCCTATTTTATAAAAAGTCAGAAAACTTGGATCCGCACTTCCTTTATCAAGAATTTCTTTTTCTTTCTGGTACCATTTGTATCCGCCAAAAAGCTCATCACCTGCATTTCCGGTAATTACAACAGTCATGTTTTTTGCAGCTTCCTCACAAATGGTATATGTTGCCAAAATTGCAGTATCTGCAAGCGGTTCATCTAATTTTTTTAAAACTTCTACCAATAACTTGGGGATTTCTTCATCTTTAAGAGAAACTTCTTTGTGATTGGTATTGTACTTTTGGGATATGCTTCTCGCTTCCGGCATTTCATTCCATTCACCTTGATACTCAAATCCCAATGTAGTAAGATTTGAATTATACCTGGATGACAATGCAACCAAAGTTCCGGAATCTAATCCACCACTTAAAAAAGCGCCTACTTTAACATCCGCAATCAATTGCTTTTCAACCGATTTATCTACTAGACTTTTAAATTTTTGTATTGCATCATTTTCGGAAATATGTAACTCTTCTTCAGGCAAATTCCAATATTGAGAAATTTCAATTTTGCCATTTTTATAGACTAATTGTGAAGCCGGTGGCAAAACTTTAATATTTTTATAAATACTTTGATGACTGTTTATGTATGAATGGCGCAAAAAATGAGAAACAGCTTCGTCATTCAGCTCTTTATCTACTAAACCTGTTGCCAGAATAGCCTTAATCTCTGAGGCAAAAATAAATTCACCGTTTTTTCCTGTTGCAAAATAAAATGGTTTTTCTCCAAAGCGATCTCTTACACAAAAAAGCTGTTGTTTTTCTTCATCCCAAATTGCAACAGAAAACATTCCGTTTAAATGTTTTGGAAGTTCAGAACCATATTTTTGATACAATGCAAGAATAACTTCTGTGTCTGTATTGCTTTTGAAAGAATATTCAGAAAATTCTTTTTTTAAATCACGATAACCGTAAATTTCTCCGTTGAAAACGATGCATTCATTCTTCGTGTCTGAATACATCGGCTGATGGCCGTCCTGAGAAAGATCAACAATCGCTAAACGTCTGAAACCTAAAAAACAGTTTTGAAAATACTCATGACCTTCATCATCCGGACCGCGATGAATAATAGAATCGGTCATGTTTTTCAGACTTCTTTTATAAAAATCATCGTTTAAAATATTTTTTTTTACAATACCTGCAATTCCGCACATAGATCATTAATATATGACAAATTTAAAACTTATTTATTGAACATTTGTGAGCGTCAAAGTTTTACACAAGTTAGATCTTAAAGTTTCAATCAATTTAATAAAAATTAAATTCAGATATTTGCAACGATATGCAAACACAACCTCTGATTTCTATTATTACAACGTATTATAACTCTGTACAGTTAGGAGATTTTGTAAAGTCATCTATGAAATGTCTGCAAAACCAGACGTATCAAAATCTAGAATTAATATGTGTGAATGATGGTTCAACAGATTCTACATTAAATGAATTAGAAAGTTTCGCAAAACAAGATTCGAGAATTAAAGTTTACACAAAAGAAAATCAGAAGTATGCGCAATATTCTAAGGCTTACGGACAGGAAAAGGCTTCGGGAGAATTTATTTTTCTTTTTGATCATGATGATCTTATTGATTTCGATACCATAGAAAAATGTTACCAGACATTTTTAAGCCATCCTGAGCTTGATATTGTAACTCCGATTGTCATCACAAAATTCACTGACGGAAATATTAAAAATATACACAATATTTATTTTTCTGATTCAGCAACTTTTGAATTTAAAAAATTTACGGGATCACAAATTATTAAAGATACTGTAGGTAAATATGATAACCACATCCGAGGATTGTACAGAAAAGAAGTCTTCAAATCTCATTCTTTCCGTTTTACAGAACCACTTTTGAATGCTGATGAAATTGTGGAGAGACTTATATATGAAGAAGCGAGATTTGTAGGAAACTGTGACGCAGTGTACACTCATTATATTCATCCGGATTCATCGGCAAAGTTGCTTTCTCCTAAAAGAATAGATTTTGCGAGAACAGATTACGTACTGAGAAAGATATTTAAAGAAAAAGGAATTTACGAGAACCGTCGGGCAATCTTCGAATTTATAGCCTACAAAAATTTGGTCAATGCCATTAAAATTTTTCATCATTTTTCTAAAGATATGACTGCGGAAGAATATTCTAAACAAAGCAAAAGACTTCGGGAATCGTATAATGAATTAGACAAAAAAGTTGTCATTTTTCAGTTTGCAGGATTTGCAAAATTTTATAATGCATTTCTATTGTCTGATTTTTCTTTAATGTCATTCTTTTACAAATACAAGAAATAAATTATCTTTCAAAACGCCAGATAAAAAGTTTCAAAGCCAAACCGGCAGGAATATTGTGAAAGAAATTTTTCTTTTTGACATCTAAAGAATATTTTGAACTCAAATAGTCTGAAAGATTTAATCGGACTAATTTCTGCATTCTTGAAATATTAGTTTTTAGATATTTTTTATCTTTCAATGCTTTCCATTGCATCACCAAAACCATCTCCTTGAAGAGAATAATTTTATTTTTGATAAGCATTTTCAATTCAGAGTTTTTTTCCTCTTTATAAGATTTGGTCAGATACTCAAGAATGGTTAGATAGTTCTCAAAATTTTTCTTTTTCCTGTTAAAAATAACCGATTCACCATGAAGATAATACAGATATGTAATGTCATCAATAATTGCTAAAGTGTCTGTTTTTAACAACAAATGGAAAAACCATAACTCATCTTGCGCAAATAATCCCGGTACAAAATAAATTTGATTATCAACAATGAAGTCTCTCTTAAATAATTTATTCCATGATGATGAAGGAAATCCGCCTTTGCTATACACGGAAAATATTTCAAGATTATTATCGTAATATTTTTTTTTTGTGATGGTGGGAAATCCGAAATCTTTCGTGGTGTTATCAAAAGTATTGATCCATCGATTTTGTGCTATAATGATTTGAGCATCTGTTTTTTCTGCTTTTTTAACCAGTAATTCTATGCAATCTCTTGTAATTTCATCGTCACTATCCAAAAAAAACAGATATTTTCCGGTAGATGCTTTTATGCCGTTGTTTCTTACAACAGAGAGTCCTGAATTTTCCTGATGTTCTATAATTTTGATAGTAAGATCCGGATTGGCATCCATAAAATTTTTGACAAGCAACATACTTTCGTCAGGAGTACAATCATTAACAAGAACAATCTCTAAATTTTTATATGTTTGATTTTTGACAGATTCCAGACATCTGATGATAAACTTCTCACATTTAAAAATAGGAATAGAAATAGTCACTAATGGATTCATCGAGCGGAAATTAAATAAATTGTATCCTGCAAAAATATAGAATTAAATATTGTAAGACAGATATAAATATTAAAACTTCTGAATTCCAAAGTTGACCTGCAGATATTTGTAGTACATTCACTGTGACTTGTTAATTTAATAAATTATTGTAGTTTTATAGTCAGGGATTAAAATTCATTTGTTGTAGAATAATTAATTTTTTTTCAAAAGTCTAATAATTATAATGGATTAAATACTCTGAAACAATAGTCTTTTATTGTATATGATTAGTATAAAAAAAATCCTAATTCCATAAATTTATTCAACATTTGCGCTCTTAATATCTATGCTAAAATTTTCCATTCTTATCGCCCACTACAACAATTACCATTACTTTACAGAATGTTACGAAAGTATTCTGAAACAGACTTATCAAAACTACGAAATTGTGCTTGTAGATGACTGCTCTTCGGATGATTCTTATCAAAAGATCATAGAACTTACGAAAGATAATCCAAAAGTTAAAGTTTATAGAAATGAAGAAAACAGCGGTGTAGGTCTTACAAAAAAAAGATGTATTGACTTGGCTTCCGGAGAAATTTGCGGATTTGTTGATCCCGATGATACTTTAGCAGAGAATGCATTACAGATTATTATCGAAAATTACACTAAAAATATTATTGCAGTGTATTCTCAATTCTACGAGTGCGACGCCAATCTCAAACCGATTAAAATATTTCCACATTCTCGCGCCATTAAAAACGGCGATAAAATGTTTTTTAATGTTTTTTTTGAAGCCACTCACTTTTTCACATTTAAAAAAGAGGCTTATAACAAAACTTCCGGAATCAATGATAAACTTACTTCAGCAGTTGATCAGGATTTGTATTTAAAGCTTTATGAAATTGGTGATTTTAAATTTGTAAAAGTTCCGCTTTACTACTACCGCATCCATGAAAAAGGGGTGTCGCAGGAATCTTCAAAGAAAGAAAAACTGCACAAAAACTGGCATCAGACTATTTTAGATAGCATTAACAGAAGAAATATTGATTATCTCTACGGTAAAAAAATAACCGATATTGAGAATCTCCCAGGATTTTTGAAAATAAAACAAAATAATATTTTCAAAAAAATCCAACGGAAGTTTTTATAAACTAAAAAACCACAGAAAGATCTGTGGTTTTCTTTATTCTTTAATAATAACTCCGGCATACTTGCCATCAAACTCAATAATATATGGTTTGTGATTATTCTGTTCACAATAATCTTTAAATGCGGCATTGTCTCCTACATCATCACTCATAAAAACACCACCCTTTCTCAGTCTCTCCCACAGAATTTTATAAGCCCACATTCTTCCGTCATACGTTTTGTCGCTATCGTAATGTACTACGTCAAAAGTTTTTGTTTTTTCAAAAATTTTTGGAAGAGATTCTTTATCAGCAAATCTGTAAAGATCCCAATTGCTTTTGTATTTTTCTGGAATTACACATCCTACAAAATCTTCACTTTGATTTTGAAGAATATAAGGCATATCTGAACTATAAAGCGTTCCGTTTCTGGAAACCAAAGATGCTAAAGCCGCAAATGAAGACCAGCCATAAGCAACTCCGGTCTCAATAGAATTTTGAGCCTTTGCAAATTCATTAATGTAATAAATAACACTTAAAGAGCCTGCGCCACCCATTTTTACAGGTGCTTTTTCCTGTACCTGCAATGCATTTTTGTATTCTTGAGGAAAAATTTCTTCGAAAGGAACAAAATTCATTTTCAAAATATTCTCTATGAAATCTTTTTCAGAGACTGCGATGCTTTTACACCATTTTTCCGCTTCTTCTTTACCTCGTAGACCAGATGAACGGTTAAATATGTTTTTCCATATCTTACGTCGTAGTTCAGGATAGAGATCCGGACGCTTTAGATAAGCGACAAATGTAGTTGCGATTTCTGAAACTTTACTCATACAGTTATGTTTTGAGGGGTAAAAATACAAAAGAATTGCCCAAACAGTCTTATATTTGTTTCACTAAGGATTAATTTTTTTTTAAAAATACAAATGTCTCAAAAAATAAAAGTTCTGTTTCGTCATCGTTCCATGGAAATGGGAGGAGTTGAAAGGGTTCTTCTTGATTTGTTGGAAAATCTGCCAAGGGAACTGTTTGACATTACTTTCTTTCTGACAATGAATCAGGGAGAGCTTAGAAAAAATATTCCTAAAGATATTGAGCTGATTACTCTGCAAAAAGGAAGAGAAGATATGAGCAGTAATAAGTTTCTCAGAACTTTACAACTTATTAAAAGAAACATAATTCTTACTTTTTACAGAAATAATCCGAAAATATTATACCGTAAAATCATTAAAAAAGATTTTGACCTTGAAATAGCTCCAACGTATTCAGAGTTTGACAACATCCTATCAAGCCCTTTAAATTCAAGAAAAATAGCCTGGTTTCATACCGATGTAAGTTATGATCCAAATGAAAAAAGGGTTTTAAGCAGAGTAAATGCCCTCAAAAAATTTGATTGGGTAATTTTTGGATCCAAACAAACCAGAGATATTATAAAAGATTTATATGAAATTGAATATCCTAAAAGTTCTGTCATTTATAATTCTATAAAAATAGATGAAGTCAAGGTAAAAGCATTAGAATTTCCTGTTCATTACGATACAACTCCTGTATTTTCTTCTATGGGAAGATTGCATAGCCGTAAAAACTATCACACTTTGATGAAAGTACACAAAAGACTTTTAGATGAAGGATTTCTCCACTCAATTGCGGTGATTGGTGGCGGTTCAGAAATGGAAAATCTACAAAGACAAGCTAAAGAATTAAATATAGAAAACACATTTCTACTTCTTGACAGCCAAATAAACCCATATCCTTATATAAAAAACTCAGATTATTTTGTATTACCTTCAGAATCTGAATCTTATCCTTTAACAATCGGAGAAGTAATGGGATTAAATATACCAGTTATAAGTACAAACGTAGGCGGAATTCCGGAAATGATTGAGCATGATTTCGACGGTTATCTTGTAGAACCAAATGAAGATGCCATTTATAAAGGGATGAAATTATTCCTCACAAACACTGAAATTACAGAGAAATTTAAGAAAAACATGGTACAATCCGTAGAGAAATTTGATAATGAAAAAATTTACAGTCAGGTAACCTCTGTTTTTCAAAAACAATATCAACTGAAAGAATGAAAAACCCATTAGTTACCATTCTTACGCCCACTTACAATCGAGCACATACTTTGCCTCGGGTTTTTGAGTCGCTACAAAATCAGACGTTTAAAGATTTCGAATGGCTCGTCATAGATGATGGCTCTACTGACAAAACTAAAGAAATCGTTGAAGAATTTCAGAAAATATCTGATTTTAAAATTAGATACTATCATCAGGAAAACCAACATAAGTTTTTAACTTTTTTTCGTGGAATTGACCTTGCAGAAGGTAAATATTTTTCGCCTTTAGATTCTGATGATGCATTACCAAAAGACTCCATGAAAATCCTTGTCAATACATGGGAACAGATTAATGATAATCAAAATATTGTATTTGTATCAACACTTTGTGAAGATCAATTTGGAAAGATTGTGGGAGATCATTTCCCGAAAGACCCGTTCATTTGCAGTATTTTTGATATGCGTTACAAATACAAAATTAAAGGTGATAAATGGGGAATGGGCAAAACTGAAATTTATAAAAAAATGAAGCTGAATTTCGGTGATCTTGCCGGAAAAGGTTTTATTCCGGAAGGTGTTTTCCAGTTTCAATTTGATAAGCTTGGTCTTCATTACTGCATCAATAAGGTAACGAGAATCTATTTTCGGGACAAAGATGATGAGCAATCTCTTGCCAATCAGTTTTACGATAAGAAAAATGCATTCGGACTTGCAGAAAACTACAAAGCATTTCTGAATACGTACAGTTCAAAAATTTGGAGCAATCCGATGCCGGTTCTTAGAAATTTGGGTGGTTATCTGAAATTTTCAAAAATTGACGGCAGATCTTTAGGGAAAATTACTTCAGAATTAAAATCAACTGAAATGAAAGTATTGGCAAATCTACTTTATCCATTCTCAAAATTCATTTAGAAATGCCAAAAAAAATCCTTTTTATCTATTATCAAAATCTTAAACCGGGTGGTGTTGCAAGGGTGATGATAAACCTTGCAAACGAACTTTGTGAAAACGGATATGATATAAGTATCTTATTTTTGATGGAAGGCGAGCATACATTTTATAAGATCAATCCAAAGATAAAAATTCATACCGTTGATTCTTTTGGACACTGGGGTTTTAATAAAGTCAATCCCGTACTCGATAAATATTTAAAAAAATTCCGGTACAGATACAGCCTTAAAAAATATATTTATGATTTTGGGCAATGGGATATGATGAACCAATGGCTGAAAAAAAATCACTCTCAATTTGATACCATCATTTCTTGCTGGTACAAATTATCTGCACAAATCTCTGTAAATAAAACAATCGCATCTAAGACATTTGCCTGGGAGCACTCTAATTTTGAAGTGGCTGGTAAAATTTGGGGTAATCTTTTACGTCCAAAATATAAAAACTTAAAAGGAATTATCTGCATCAACAAAGCTTCCGTTGATTATTATAAAACTTTAAATCCTAATACTTTTCTTATTCCAAATCTTATTGGCGACCCTTTTGAAAATATTGAAAATATAGATTTTGAAAGTAAAATAAACCAGTTGATTTATGTGGGAAGATTGGATCAAGAAAAAAATGTGAGTGCGATCATTACTATAATTTCACAAATAAATTTAAATGACTTTCATCTTAAAATTATTGGTGAAGGCTCTGAAATGGAAAATCTGAAAAAACAAGTTGAAGAAAAAAGGTTAGCATCAAAAGTTACTTTTACAGGTCGTTTGCCAATTAACGAAATCAAAAATGAGCTCTTAAAAAGTAAAATTTTCCTATTTACAAGTGTGAATGAAGCTTTCGGAATGGTATTACTAGAGGCCATGTTCTGTGGTAATGCACTTATTTCTTACGATTGTAATTATGGCCCATCAGATATTATTAATCAAAACAATGGCTTTTTAATTCCGCTAAATAATCAATCGCTTTTTATTGAAAAATTATCCTCTGTAATTGAAAACAAGATAAGACTCAACGATTTAATAAAAACAAGCTTTAAAGACTCGGAAAAATGGAAAAAAGAAACAGCTTTGAAGGAATGGAAAACAATTTTAAATTTTTAATATGCTCATTTCAATAATTGTTCCTGTTTATAATAGTGCTTTATATTTAGAGAAATGTATTGATTCTATATTATCTCAGACCTACAGCAATCTTGAATTAATCTTAATTAATGATGGATCAACCGACAGTTCTAGAGAAATAATGGAAACCTATAAAAAATCAGACGCCAGGATTGTTTTAATCAATAAAATCAATACCGGAGTAAGCGATTCTAGAAATACAGGTATTAAAGCTTCTTCCGGTCAGATGATTTGCTTTATAGATTCTGACGATTGGGTAGATTCTGATTACTTAGAGATTTTTACATCCAATTTTGAAAACAATAATACTTTGCTTATTCAAAGTCTGAATAGAAACGGCACTTTAAAAAACATTTATAATTACAAAAGCTATAGCATAAAAACAGATATAGATCCTCTTTTTACTGATAATGATTTATTATATTGTGGCGGGCCAATGGCCAAGTTCTATGATCAATCTGTCATTCAGAAAAACAATATTCTTTTTGCTAAAAATGTAACCTATGGTGAAGATCTTATCTTTTTTCTTGAATACATAAAACATTCAGATTTTATTCGATTTTTACCCGATGCGAAGTACCATTACAGACTTACAGAAGGATCTTTAAGTACTAAAAGAAATTATCCTGTAAAAAATTACATTGAAGTACATCATGCAATATCTCAATTCATAAATTGGGCAAAAATTACAAAAGACTCTACGTTAAAATACTTCTACGCTATCGACTGGGATATTTTAGAAGCCGGAATAGATCAAAACATCCACAAAAATCTTAAAAACCAGAAAGAAGACTTTTTCAATTTAGAAAAATCGATTACCTCACTTCACTATAAGTATGGCAATAAAAAACAAAAAATTCTGTATTTTTTCATCAAAACCAACAATTTACTTATCTTAAAAATGTACAAGTCTTTTTTACTCAAATTAAGTAAACTAAGAAAAGCCATCTGAAAACATACTATCGATGAATAACAAAAAACTACTCAATATTCAATACCTAAGAGGAATTGCCGCATTTATGGTTTGCGGTTTCCATACAAAAGGCTGGCTAGACAATACGATTACAAGCAATTTTGGGGAGATGCTTTTTCCATCTGGTGAATATGGAGTGCAATTTTTTTTTGTTATCAGTGGATTTATTATGGTCTATACAACCCAAAATTTAAATATTGAAAACCCATTTAAAAACGTCGTTTCTTTCCTGAAAAAAAGAATTATAAGGATCTCACCGCTTTATACTGCTCTTACATTAGCCTGGTTTTTTCTTTTTATTTACCCTCTCTACTCTATTAATTATGTAAGTTGTATAAAAATTATTAAATCTCTACTTTTTATTCCTTTTGGAAATTTCCCTATTCTCTACCTGGGATGGACATTAAATTTTGAAATGTTTTTTTATCTCGTTTTTGCCTTATGCTTTTTCTTTAAGAAATATAGATATTGGGCATTATGCTTATTTTTTGTTATTCAAATCACCCTCCATCATTTAAGTTTTGATCATTCTTATATAAAACTTATTGCAAGTCCTGTTATTTCTTATTTTTTTGTTGGGGTACTCATTGGTCTTCTTTTAAATTCTTTCAAAGTTTTCGCGGTACATCCATATTTAAGAATATTAGGTTTTATTATACTTTTACTCATTCAGCTAGAGATTTTTAAGATTCCAAATTTTTATCTCCAGATGATAATTATAGGAATTTGCTGTTTTATAATATTTGCTTACGACCTTCAGGCAGAAGATAAGGTTATTAAACCTCTTTATTTTTTAGGAAACATTTCGTTTTCTTTATACTTATTCCATCCGTTTGTACACAAATTTTTGATGGCATATCTTAATCTAAAACCAGGTTTTTTAGAGAATCCGGTTTATAATTTATTGTTTTATATCTTTATGCTTTCTATAATCTTTGGGTTTAGTTATTTACTTCATCAGTTCTTCGAGAAAAAAATCATTCAATATTTAAGATTTTAATGAAAAAGAAAATCCTCATTCGTATTGGTTCACTTCGTCATGGTGGCGCAGAAAAAGTATTGGTTACTTTTCTTAAAAATCTTCCACAGGATAAATATGAGATCGATTTGCTTTTAAATTTATATTCCGGGAAATATCTTAGCGAGGTTCCAAATTGGATCAATATCATTTATCTGAACAAAGGTGAGATGATTACCACCAACAGAATTCAGGATATTCCGAAGAAAGCGACGAGAGTTATTTATCAAAACCTATTGAAAAAACGTCCTTCTCTTCTTTATAAAGGGAAACTGAAAGGCAAAAAATACGATATTGAGTTTGCAGCCATTCATGGGATGCGTGATGAAATACTTAATTCTCCGCTTCAGTCTTCAAAAAAAATAGTCTGGATTCATAATGATCTTTCCCAATTGAAAGAGTATACAGAAACCGAGATTAAAAAATTCTTCGGTTTTGATAAAATTATGGTGATTTCAGAGAAAATAGAAAAGCTTTTTCTTGATCTAGCTGAAAACGCAACCCAGAAACAAAGAATTGTTAAAATCTACAATCCTTTAGATACCGAAGAAATTTTGTCTAAAGCGGACAAAACATTCAATAATTATGAATTTGACGAAAAAGTTCCCACTTTTATTTCTGTAGGAACCGTTTTTCCACAAAAAGGTTTTGACAGACTTTTGAAAGTCCATAAAAAACTTTTGAATGAAGGTTTTAAACACAAAATCTTGATCGTTGGTGACGGATATGATTTTGAAAACATTAAAAAGCTAAAAACTGAGCTCCATCTTGACCACACCGCAACAATGCTGGGCTTTTCAGATAATCCTTATCCCTATTTCAAAAATGCAGATTTTTATATTTTAAGTTCAAGATATGAAGGTTTTCCAACCGTTTTGTTTGAGGCTATTACTTTAAAAAAGAAAATTATTGCGACAGAAGTTTCAGGCGTGATAGAAATGCTGAATGATGGTGAATTAGGCTTAATTGTTAAAAATTCTGAAGAAGGCATTTATTCCGGAATGAAAAAAGCTTTGGTGAATTCTCAGGATTTTGAAAAGTATACGGATAACCTTAAAGACTACGAAATGCCTTTTAACCTTAAAAACTCTGTACAGAAAATCATTTCAATTCTTGACAGCGTGTAGATTAATTTTCATTCTTTTTTATTGAAGACCATTTAGATTTTTTAAATTTGTTTCATGGCAGGCTACTCTACTATACAGAAAGATTTTTATCGGGAAAGCGGAAAATGGCTTTCAACCTTCAAGATTTTGGCAAAGTGTGTCAATCCGAATTTACATTTTGTTTATATTTTAAGAAAAAGTCAGAAGTTTAGCAAGACACCTGTTTTAGGACTTTTTTGGAAAGTTGTTTTAAGACATTTCCAAATAAAATATGGCTTTCAGATTTATCCTGAAACTCAGATTGGAGAAGGTTTTTACCTCGGACATTGGGGAAGCTTGGTGATCAATCCGAAGAGTAAAATAGGTAAAAACTGCAATATTGCTCAAGGCGTGACGATCGGACAGCAAAACAGAGGTAAAAATGAGGGATATCCAGTGATTGGCGATGAGGTTTGGATTGGCCCGAACGCTGTGATTGTAGGAAATATAAATATCGGTAACAATGTTCTGATCGCTCCAAATGCGTACGTGAATTTTGATGTTCCGGACAATTCGGTCGTTACAGGCAATCCTGCAAAGATTTATCCTAATGATAATGCAACGGATGGATACATCAATAATAAGGTATAAAACCTGAATTTTATCATATTTTTATCTATATTAAACTTTGTTAAAAATGATTGATAATACTATAAAATTAATATTTTTGCATAATTGATTCAGTCTATTGAATTCGGAAATAATTTAAACGAAATAAATAATTATAATCTTTAAAATTTAATTAATGAAGAATTCGTACGAAGTTATTTTTGAAAACAACAGAAAATGGGTAGAATCTAAAGTAGCAGACAACCCCCACTTCTTTGAGGATCTTGCAAAAACTCAGAATCCTGAATACCTTTACATAGGATGTTCAGACAGCAGAGCAACAGCAGAAGAACTCATGGGAGCAAAACCGGGAGAAGTTTTTGTCCACAGAAATATTGCCAATGTTGTGAATACCCTAGACATGAGCTCCACAGCTGTTATACAATATGCAGTAGAGCATTTGAAGGTAAAACACATTATAGTTTGCGGACATTACAATTGTGGCGGTGTAAAAGCAGCGATGACGCCTGAGGATTTAGGACTTTTGAATCCTTGGCTGAGAAATATTCGTGATGTTTACAGATTGCACCAGGCAGAACTAGATTCTATCGATGATGAGAGTAAACGTTATGACAGGCTTGTAGAACTTAATGTTCAGGAGCAATGTATCAACGTAATCAAAATGGCTTGTGTACAGGAAAGGTATATTTTAGAAGAATATCCTATTGTTCACGGCTGGGTTTTTGATCTTAGAACTGGTAAAATTATTGATCTTGAAATTGATTTTGAGGAAATCTTAAAAGACATTCAGAAGATCTACAATCTTACAAGCTCAGATTGGGTTATGAGCAGAAAGACGAAATAATCTTTCTTTAAAAATTGAGTAAATGAAATTCTGGAGTATCATTACATTACTGTTTATTCTAAACTTCACAGCCTTGCCGAGCATTGCTGCGGTTTTTGGTTGGGAAATACAGAGAACGAATGTGATTTTAAACGAAGAAGAAACCCACTCTCATTATTCATCATTTACGGTTTACGAAAAGACTTTACCTAAGACTTTAAACGTACATGATTTTCTGAAGTTTTTCGAGCCTGATCTCGAGCGCAGATCTTTTGTGCTGATTGACGATTCTTATCATCTATCACCACTTCTCACCATATTCTCCCCTCCCCCGGAAGCATAATTGAAATCGTTTTTTACATATATTCATGTCAGATTTGATGTTGAATAGATGTCTTTTTAAATTAATTTCAATTTTTCATTACTGATGTTCTTAATTATATTTTTATAATTAAAGATCAATCGGTTACATTTATCATTTTTCAATATCATGAAAAAATCTAAGTCATTATTTGGAGGAATAAAAGAGAATTTTCCTTCCGGCCTTGTTGTATTTTTAGTAGCGCTTCCGTTATGTTTAGGAATTGCTTTGGCATCTGGCGCACCACCATTATCCGGTATTATTGCAGGTATTGTAGGAGGCCTTGTCGTTGGAGCACTCAGTAATTCTAATATTTCGGTTTCAGGACCTGCAGCTGGTCTTACCGCAATTGTTTTAACTGCAATTACTGATCTTGGAGCTTTCGAGCTATTTCTTTGCGCCGGTATCATCGCCGGTCTTATACAGCTGGTTTTAGGTTTCGCAAGAGCAGGGAGCATATCCAATTATTTTCCAAATAATGTTATTGAGGGAATGCTTGCTGCGATAGGAATTATTATCATTATCAAACAGATTCCGCATGCATTAGGTTTTGATAATGACTATGAAGGAAATGAAACATTATTTACCAACGGAATCAACTTTAATTACTTTAGTGAATTAGCGGGTGCTGTACATCCGGGAGCGATTATCGTAACTTTGGTTTCGGTAGGCGTTCTTTTAGCCTGGGATCAAATTCCAGCTCTTAAAAGAATGAAAATACTACCCGGCGCATTAGTTGCAGTTGTTGTCGGAATCTTATTGAACGAAGCATTTAAAATGTCAGGAAGTTCGTTAGCGATCGGTACAGAACATTTGGTTTCTTTACCAGTTCCTCAAAGTCTTGATGATTTTAAAAATTTGATAATACTTCCCGATTTTAATGGTTTTCTTAACCCTAAAGTGTGGATTGTAGGGGCAACCATTGCCATTGTAGCGTCTATTGAAACCTTACTATGTATTGAAGCTTCAGACCGATTAGATGTTCAGAGAAGAATTACCGACACCAATCTTGAGCTTAAAGCACAGGGAATCGGGAATCTTATCAGTTCATTTATTGGTGGATTACCAATGACATCAGTTGTGGTAAGAAGTTCGGCAAACGCCAATGCAGGAGCTACTTCGAAGGTTTCAGCGATGATTCACGGAGTTTTGTTGTTGGTTTGTGTATTGAGCATTCCTTTTATCTTAAACTTAATTCCATTATCAACGCTTGCAGCGGTTTTACTTTTGGTAGGCTATAAATTGGCAAAACCAGCTACATTCAAACATTTCTGGCATTTAGGGAAATTCCAGTTTATACCGTTTGTGGCGACTGTAGTTGCGATTGTAGCGACAGATTTGCTAAAAGGTGTAGGAATTGGTCTGGCTATTTCAGTTTTCTATATTCTACAAGGAAATATGAAACGTGCTTATTATCTAAGCCGCGAAAAACTGATCGACGCAGATGGCATTACGATGAAACTTGCAGAAGAGGTTTCTTTCCTTAATAAAGCTGCCATTAAAAAGACATTGAAAAACATTAAATCAAATTCTACGGTAACGATTGATGCGAGAGGAACATCATATATCGCAACAGATGTACTGGAAATGATTCAGGATTTTGCCAACATCAGAGCGAAAGAAGAAGATATTAATGTGGAACTATTAGGCTTCAAAACTTCGTACAGAGACTACGAAACCGATGAAGACTCTCACATCGTCATTACCCATAAAAGAGCAATGTAAGCTCATCAAAAATATTTTTTTAACTTTAATTTTTAATAATAATTCAACAAATAATAAATCATATGAAAGCACATACATCTGAAACTCAATCTACAATTACTCCTGAAAAAGCATTAAACTTTTTAAAAGAAGGAAACCAAAGATTTGTAGGTAACTTAAAGGCAAACAGAGATCTTTTGGAGCAGGTAAATGCTACAAGAGAAGGACAGTGGCCTTTTGCAGTTGTTTTGAGCTGTATAGACAGCCGTACTTCTGCAGAATTAATCTTTGATCAGGGATTGGGTGATGTTTTCAGTATCAGAATAGCAGGAAATTTTGTTAATCAGGATATTTTAGGATCAATGGAATTTGGCTGTAACGTAGCAGGTTCTAAGCTTGTGGTTGTTTTAGGTCACACAAAATGTGGCGCTTTAAAAGGCGGACTAGACGCAGCTAAAATCGAAGGAATGGGAATGGATAATCTGAACCATCTGATCGACCATTTTGACCCAATTATCAAAACAATCATCAAAGATGGCGAAGAACGCTCTTCAGCAAACGCAGATCTTCTTGAAAGACTGAATCAGCATAACGTAAAAAATGCGATTGATGATATCCGCAAGCAAAGTTCTACTTTAAAGAGACTTGAGGAAGAAGGGAAAATTAAAATAGTAGGAGCTAATTATGACGTTGAAACCGGCGTTGTAACTTGGTTATAATAAACATTCATCTTTCATTAATAATTCGGTCGGGAGCTTTGCTTCCGACCGAATTTGTTTTTTTTATTTTCCATTAAAAGCAGACATTGTATTGTTAATTCCTGCAAAAACGAAAGACAGACATGCCTTTGAAAACTTCTCTATTCTTTCCTGAAGTTTCTCGTTTTCCTCCTGATTCCAGGTTCCTAATACATAATCTACCTGTCTACCTTCAGAAAACTCGGCCGAAATTCCAAAACGAAGTCTTGCGTAATTCTGAGTCTGTAACACCTCCTGAATATTTTTAAGTCCGTTGTGACCGGCATCAGAACCTTTCATTTTCATTCTTAATGTTCCGAAAGGCAAAGCCAGATCATCGGTAATAATCATCACGTTTTCCAAAGGAATATTTTCTTTCTGCATCCAGTATTTTACGGCATTTCCTGAAAGATTCATATAAGTATCGGGTTTTAAGACAAATACTTTTCTTCCTTTATACTTCCCTTCTGCCATCCATCCAAAATTGGTACTGTTGAATGGTGATTCTAACGTTTCAGCAATTTTTTCTGCAACCTTAAAACCTATATTATGACGTGTATTTTCGTATTCCGGGCCTTTATTTCCAAGACCGACAATTAAATATTTCATGAGAAATTTTTTGCAAAATTAAGGGTTCTAAAATAAAAAACTCAACCCTAAAAAGGATTGAGTTTAAATATTTTTTTAAATTACTTATTACAAAGGTTTGTAGAAATAATTAATTCCAAATCCCTGAGTCATATAAGTCTGTGGATCATACTTATAATTGGTAGAAACTACAATTGGTGTAGGAACAGGCTCCATCATATCTGTAACAGAAACTCTTCTAGGACTGTTTGGTGACAGCATTAAACTTCTGTCATCATTAATATCTGTAGAAATAAGTACCGAAACTGCATATCCAAATGGCAGCAAAGTATACCCGCTAATCTGAGAATCATAACTGCTAAAATCGAATGCATACTTCTGATCAGCCGGTTCAAAAACAGATCCCGTCAATTTACCAACCTCTTTAGTTACCGAAGAAACATTATCTCCCAAATAAGTGTAAGTAGCTTTGGTATAATCTGTATAATCAAAAGGAGTAATATCGTTACCTCTCTGCATTACAATAGATGTAAGTTTAGCAGTTGTTGAGCTATAGGTTAACTTATAAAGTGCTTTTGTTTTGGCAAAAACAGCATAAGGACCAGGCACCGTAGAAGGAGGTACAGGAGCCGCTTTTCTGTATACCGTTCTGTTCTCAGAAATCATTGTTAATTTACCCAAATTACCATAAGTATATTGTTGAGTATAAGAAACACTGTCTGTATCTATTGTACCGTCACTATCCAAATCCAGAAAGCCTTTGAAGGTTATTTTGCTGATATTGTTACCACTCCATTCTATATTTTTTATAGAAGCTTTTTCTGTAATAACTTTTGAAAGAAGCAAACCATTATACTCATACTGCGCAATCAGACCAAAATCTGTCACCTCTCTTGATAAAGCTCTCGGGCCAATTAAACCTGTATTGTCATTCAAATCCAAAAGTGGATTTCCTTCTTCATCAGTCAAATCTTTACAAGAATGTATTGAAGAAAAACCTGCTATTAGCAAAATAAAATAGAAAAGTCTTTTCATTATGTAATGGGATTATTTATTTTTTCACAAATATAATTTTTTTTTGTATAAAAATCACATTTTTGTTTATATTATCACAAAACTAATAACGAAATCAGGATTATAAAGCCTTATAAATATACTTCTGAGCCTGAGTCTGATCTGATGTTGGATAATTCATAGAATCATAAAGATACGTATAATCACCAGGTATTACAGGACCAGCCGTACCGGGAACAGGAGAAGGAAATACAATATTGAAGCTCTTCAGGTTATTAGCAGATAATGCAGGGAAATTAATAGGATGCACCAGGCTCCACATTACAAAAAATGTTCTTGGCAATGTGTTGTAAGGATTAATTTCATTATCGTAGGCACTATAAGTATATGTCGTCGTTAAAACTGTTGCAGACAAATCGGGGACACCTGCTGCATTGGTAATCCCAGCTTCTGTTACCATTTTTGTTATATTATCTCCGGTATTGGTAAAATTATAGTTGGTAAATTGAGTGTACGTTGAGCCAGACTTCTTCTTTTCGACGATCTTTGTCATCTTCCCCGCGCTATCATACGTGTAGGTGTATTCACTGTTGAAGTTTGGTATACTGCCAATCATCGTAGCACCGGTTGTATAATTGATCTTTCCACCCGAATCGTACGTGATATTGAAGTCGTAGCTTAAAGTATTGGCCGGAGCTCCGTTTACTTCCTGAGCAAATTTCACTCTTGTAATTTTCCCTGAAGTATATGTTGCTGTTCCAACGAAGAAAGAAGTGGGACCGCTTGCTTCTTTAAAAATAGCTTTTTCCAAAACATTTCCGGTCGTTACAAATTCCTGATTTGTTACATTATTTATTACAATCTTGTGCAAAATTCGAGGTCCGGTTATTGTAGGCGTGCTTCCACCACTACTTCCGGGATTATTGGGACCATTGAGTGTATTATTAATAGGATCAGCCGTTGTATTGTCGCAAGAAAGCAGAAAGCCAAGAAGCAGAGTCGCTACTCCTGTAAGAAAGTTGTTTTTGGTCATAAAGTTTTTAGTTTTTTAGTCTCGCAAATATAATTTATTTTCATTAATACAGGATTTATTTTAAAATTTTAATAAAAAAAAGTCTAAAATTTCTTTTAGACTTTCACAATTGATATTTTATGGTATTAAATTCCTAAAATAGATTTCAGCAAAACATTCACCTCATCTACATTCTTTACTTTATCTTTTCGCATCATCAGATTATTTCCCTCCTTCCCTGCTTTTTCTTTTAGCTGAGCTTGCGCAGGATTTTGCGTGAGGTAAGAAATAATATGCCTAAATTTATCGGTCTGATAAAATTTATCCTGCGGATTTCCTGGGAAGTAGCCTAAGAAAATTCCGTTTTTCATTACAATTTTCTCGAAACCAATTTCGGCGGCCAACCATTTTAGTGCAACACTTTTCAGTAAATTAACAGCTTCACTTGGCAAATTCCCAAAACGGTCTTTCAGTTCAGATTCAAATTTCTGAAGATCTTTTTCATTATCTATATCAGCTAATTTCTGGTAAAGCAAAAGCCTTTCTTCGGTACTCGAAACATAAGAATCCGGAAGCATCAGCTCCAGATCTGTATCGATATTGACCTCTTTTACCGATTTGAAAAGTTTATTCCGGTCTTCTTCATTTTCAAAAAGATTTTCAAAATCTTCATCATCTTTCAGTTCTTCAAGTGCTTCCTGCATCATCTTCTGATAGGTTTCGAACCCCATTTCATTGATAAATCCGCTTTGTTCACCACCCAATAAATCTCCGGCACCACGAATTTCCAAATCTTTCATCGCAATCTGGAAACCACTTCCCAGATCTGAAAACTGTTCAATTGCTTCCAGTCTTTTTCTGGCATCAGACGTCATCATATCAAAAGGTGGCGTAATCAGGTAACAAAATGCTTTTCTGTTGCTTCGCCCAACTCTTCCTCTCATCTGATGAAGGTCTGCCATTCCGAAACGTTGCGCATCATTAATGAAAATTGTATTCGCATTGGGAACATCTACTCCACTTTCAATAATCGTAGTTGCAACCAAAACATCATATTTCCCATCCATAAAATCGAGGACATTCTGTTCCATTTGCTTCCCTTCCATTTGTCCGTGTGCAGTAATAACTCTAGCGTCGGGAACCAATCTTTGGATCAAGCCTGCAATATCTTTCAGGTTTTCAATTCTATTATTGATGAAATAAACCTGTCCGTCACGCTGCAATTCATAAGAAACCGCATCACGAATAATTTCTTCGCTAAACCCAATAATATTTGTATCAACCGGCTGTCTGTTTGGCGGTGGCGTTTTGATCACCGAAAGATCTCGTGCAGCCATCAGAGAAAATTGCAACGTTCTCGGAATTGGCGTTGCAGTCAATGTCAAGGTATCAACATTGGTTTTCATTGTTTTGAGCTTATCTTTTACAGAAACTCCAAATTTATGTTCTTCATCAATAATCAGTAAACCCAAATTTTTAAATTTCACTTTATCTGCAGCCAACTGATGTGTCCCGATAACGATATCAATTTTCCCATCGTCTAATCCTTGTAAAGTTTCATTTTTTTGTTTCGCCGTTCTGAAACGGTTTAAGTACGAAATATTCACCGGAAAATCTTTCAATCTTTCTTTGAAACTTCTGTAATGTTGAAAAGCCAGAATGGTCGTCGGAACCAAAATTGCAACCTGCTTACCATCTGTAGCCGCTTTAAACGCAGCACGAATGGCAACTTCTGTTTTTCCGAAACCCACATCACCACAAATCAAACGATCCATCACCCCTTCATCTTCCATATCTTTTTTGACATCCAATGTTGCTTTTTCCTGATCGGGAGTATCTTCATAAGCAAAACTTGCTTCCAATTCATTTTGAAGATAAGAATCTGGCGAATATTGGAATCCTTTTGCGGTTTTTCTTTCCGCATATAATTTAATCAAATCGAAAGCAATCTGTTTTACTCTCGCTTTTGTTTTTTGTTTTAATGATTTCCATGCAGGAGAACCGAGTTTGCTTAAGACGATCTCTTTTCCGTCGGGGCCATTGTATTTCGAAATTTTATGTAGAGAATGAATACTTACATACAATAAGTCTCCGTTTTTATACGTCAATTTAAAACATTCCTGAATCTTTCCATCATTGTTTACTTTTACCAATCCCA
>Ga0308157_10001455_pt1 | contig 48674 bp, 42 predicted proteins | sample PhyBR1_FD_201035 | JGI IMG/M metagenome (GOLD analysis project Ga0308157, IMG submission 201035) | Phyllosphere microbial communities from UC Gill Tract Community Farm, Albany, California, United States - DLSLB.R1 | ecosystem: Host-associated > Plants > Phyllosphere > Unclassified | place: USA...
CGATGTGCCGCCCTCGGCCTGGCGCAAGGCAAACGCAATCTGCTCTTCGGTGAACTTCGATTTCTTCATGGCAAAACCACCTCTCTGCTTGGGGTTAGTTTCGCCGAATTCCTCTACTTCTGAATGGCTCAAAAAGCTGGGAGGTGGTCAAAGGCGTGAGCGGAAGCGGCGTAATATCTTCGCCTCACTGATGGAGGCGGTAAAAATTCACAGCCTTGGGCAGATCGGCCATAGCCTTGTATAATGCGGGTAGGGAGTACAGGCGCAATATTTCATTTCAGGCACGTGACGTTTGTGGTCGCCGCGCCCGATATGCTCGGCTGCGTTTTGGGCGGGCCGGAGGCACTAAACAAACTAGCTGTTTATCAAGTCAGGAGTGACCTTTGATCTCACAAGCTGAGCTCGAAAAATTGTTGGCGCATACAGACTCGCTTTTCAATCATGTTCATCACTTCGAATGTCACGATGTTCCGTTCCCGGGAAAAACCCGACGCGGGGCAGCTATCGCGTACTCCGATCTTGGTGAGCGCCGTCCGGATTTCGTTCGAGAGCTCCGAAATTCGATCGTAGATTGGGTGTACTCCAGATCTCGCTTTAACTCCATGTTGGACGAAGAGTTGAAGGAGCGCGGGTACAACACGGCCAATGCCGTTTCGCACATCGTCCAGCTAGCGAATTCGAAGTTCCGCTCTGGGTTCCCGCGAGGCCAATTCGGAGAGTTGCTGCTTTTCAACTTTATGCAGCACTTCTTTAAGGCGCCCGCCCTGCTGCGAAAGATGCCACTCACGACCAACCCCGCCGTGGAGCGTCACGGTGCCGACGCCATACATCTAGGATTGGTAGATATGACGCCGGTGATCTATTTGGGGGAAGCCAAGACGTATACGTCCAAGTATCAGTTTGCGAACGCTCTTGAGGCGGCGCTCAGTAGCATCGTAAAAGCGCACGCCGATCTCCTGAGCGAACTTGACCTTTACGTATATGACGAGTTCATCGAAGAACCGCTACGTGCCATTGCAAAAAATATCAAACGCAACAAACTCGATTTTCAAGTCCAACTAGTTTCCGTTATATCCTATACCGAAACGGTCAAGATCGGTGGTCCTGACAGCGCGGCGACTCTCGCTGCCCTAGAGAAGACCGTGAAGAAGCACATTGGGACGATCAAGAAAGAGCTGTTTGAAACCCACAGCGAATATTTGCTTGCACGCATGCACTTCTTTTTCCTGCCGTTCTGGGATCTCGAATCACTACTTGAGGATTTCGAGCCATGACGCCCGAAGTGCAGCGAGAGGCGGCCGGGGTCGCGGCGGCTTTGGCGGATCTGGAGCTTCACAACTTCGCATGTCGACTCGGGCTTTTAGCCGGCTCAAGACGCGCGATCAGTGAAAACTTGCTCCGGAAAGCTGCATCGTGTCTTGACGAGCTTAGTTGGGAGGCTGACGAGATCGCCTCACGTCTAGCCGTATTGATCATCTCGATGGTCTGGGAGCACTCGACGGATGACGTTCGCCGCGCAATGCGGCAACGCATCATCGTTTGCCTCACCCGGCTAGGGCTCTCCCCGACAACCTCCATGATCGATGACGGGTACGCGCGCGGTGAAGGTTACGAGCCATTCGACAGTGTTCGCGCCCAGCTCGCCACGGTCGTCATGCAGCTGGAGTTTTCTCGAGTCATCAGTGGACGAGAGTTCTTTCTTACGAAATTTCAAAGTGAAGTGCTCGACGCGGTGGATTCGAACCGCCTTGTAGGAATCTCCGCTCCTACCTCGGCGGGGAAGTCTTTCGCTCTATATCTTGCGCTTGCTCGACGCTTCGAGCGTCAACCGGACTCCAGCGCAGTTTTTATCGTCCCCACCGTTAGCTTGATAACGCAGGTTTCACTTGATCTGAGGCACCTGTTTGCAGATCTTGGGCTTGGTCATGTAATCGTGCGCGATAGCGCGTCGGCGGGAACCTTAAAAGGGAGCATTTCAGTCGTCACACAGGAACGAGCGCTATATGCACTTGAAGCATCCTCCTGGAACGAGCTGGGGATGCTCATAGTCGACGAAGTGCAGAATCTTGAGCGTGTCGCCCAAGAAGACGGCTTGCGATCGAAGATTCTGTACGACGTTATCACCCAGCTCTCAAACGAAAAGCAAATCGATCGCATCGTTATCAGCGGGCCGAGGATTGAAAACGTAGGGGAGCTGGGCACCCTCGTCTTTGGGGCAAACACGCGCGAAGTCACGACTAGTGACGGGCCGGTTGCTAGTCTGACGTACTCGATTACTAAGCGTGGTCGCAAGGCCTTCATCCGACAGCATCGGGAGCTGCTAGCGGACGCGCCGATCGCCGAGCTTGAGATTGATGACGGTAGCATCGTACAGGGGCAAGGACAGTCAACGTATACGGACAGTTTCCTTAAGTTCTTGGGTTTGATGGTGAAGAGCGTAGAAGCGGAATCACAGACCATTGTATTTTCCCCAACCGCAGACCAAGCAGTCCGGACGTCGATCGGACTACAGCAACTTCTGCCTCGACATGCAGACAAGAACGAGTCGTTGGCGGCCTATCTCGCAGATTCAGTCCATCCGGAGTATTCGCTTACGCACTTAGTCAGAGACGGAATCGCATATCACAACGGAAGAGTTCCACCTCATGCTCGATTTGCCGTCGAAACATCTTTCCGTAACGGAGAGATATCCAAGTTGGTATGCACGGCCACCCTCATGCAGGGTGTCAACTTACCTGCGAACATCGTATTTGTTCGCAATCCGAACTTGTTTGTCCGCTCAGGGCCGCGCGAGGATGCTCCGAAGCTATCCGCCTACGAGTTCGCGAACCTTCGCGGGCGCGCTGGTCGGCTCATGAAGGACTTGGTGGGACGTACTGTCGTTTTGGATGAGGACTCGTTTCGTGACCAGCACGCTCAAGGGGACCTCTTCGCCAGTTCGACAAAATCAGTACGAGCCGGCTATGCGGCCCTTTTTGCGGAGAACCGTGACGAGATCCTTGGTGAGCTCTCGCGTCCGGGTATTGCAACAGCGGGCCCTGCCAAATTCTTGGCTACTTACATTCGGCAGGCGGCCGTTAAGCACGGCGAAGATGCGCGGGCGAAGCTCGCGATGATGGGTATCGAGTTGGATGCTGGCAACTTTGAAGCGACGCGGCGATTTGTTCGATCGCTCGACGTAACTAAGGAGATTTGCGGCCGAAACCGATATTGGGATCCGTTCGACCTCCAACTGTTAAAAGACAGCTTTGAGTCGTCATCGCTAAGCGATCTGCCGTCGACAGTGTGGGAGCGCGGCCTCGCGAGTACGTTGGAAGAATGGCTGCAGTTTCATGAGCGTGTAGTTCCACTGTACTTTCAACGTTACATGCGGGCTGCATTTTCGGATAAATTCGTCAGTGCGATCGCGAAATCGGCCGAGTCGTGGGCTCGCGAGGTTCCGTTGCGAAAGATGATCGACAATAGACACTTCGCGGCTCATGAGGTGGGGAAGATAGATTCGCAGGTCGCACTCATTTACAAATACGTGGTGTACAGCGTGCCATCGCTACTTAAACCGCTAGCAGATATGCGAAATGTAGGCGGGGCAGTATTAGCTGCTATCGAATCGGGCACCTATCACCCTGCGACGCGGTTCCTCACTGAAAATGGCCTTTTCCGCGAAACCGCCGTAGGCCTTCGATTGCGTTCAATGCCGGAAATAGGCGCGGATGCAAACGGCCTAGAGTCAATTGTACCGAAGCGAGTTGCGGCTGTACGGAGCTCGCTTGATCCGTGGGTTTCGTTGCAACTCAAATTGTTCACAAACTGGGGATAGAAATGGGACGTTCAATTCCGGTCGACCTCGGGGTCGTTACTTTCAAAAGTAGAACTGCGGCGCGTGAGTTTTTCCAAACGATGCTGCATCGGTACGCGGTGGGAGATCGCGTCAATAGCGGAGATCAAACACTTTTATCGGAGTTGCTAAAACGGCATCCGGATGCGCCACAGAAGATTGGTGTCGGCATCGATCACTTCGAAGTGCTGGGTGCTGATTTCGACACTCAGTGCTTCCACGTTTTTCGAACCGATGGAACGTTCGAAGACTTCTCACTCCATACATGTGTCGATCAGCGTTAGTACCATTCCGAAAGAATAGGGGCCAGAGTGCGAGGCCCCTGATATTTCCGGAAACCGCCCAGAAGCCGGGGTGGCGGTAGTTAATCGTCCATAACAGACAAGGCCCACATCACAGCAGGCTTGGCAGCTTTGCCGAAGTCAAATGCCCGCTGCTGGCCGGAGGCGGTCGCTGATTGGAGATCTGAGCAATGCTGGACTGTCTAGTTGCTTGGGACCGCTGCCCCGCCCATTTGATGGCGACTTCCAACTCACTAGCTGTATGTGGCGTACGGGCCTCTTAGATGAAACCTCATTCGGCGCTTGGTGTCCTTGCCAGTCACTTTTTGCGCAAGCCTTTGTTTCCAATGACCTTGGTGTTGCGGGACAGGCCTTGGGGCATTTGCTACCAAATAGCGGCAAAAAGCGGGATCTGTAGTGCCGAGCCATGCTCGGCAGGGGCTTTCCTGGTAACGCCCCAAAAGCGGCCCTCACCCCAACCCCTCGCCCGCAAACGGGAGAGGGGCTGTGAGCAAAAGCGGGGCCTGTAATGCGGAGCCATGCTCGGCAGAGGCTTTCCTGGTAACGCCCCAAAAACGGCCCTCCCCCCAACCCCTCGCCCGCAAACGGGAGAGGGGCTGTGAGCAAAAGCGGAGCCTGTAGTGCCGAGCCATGCTCGGCAGGGGCCTTGCCGACAATGCCCCACGCCACGCACAACAAAGAACGAGGGCGCCATCGGCGCCCTCGTCTTCATACACAACCTGCAGCACTTACAACCGCACCAGCAACTGCTTGGCAATCGCTCCGTGCAGCTTGCCGATACCGCGTGCCAGATGCAGCGTACCGAACAGCAGCAGCACACCTACGGTGATCGATACCGGCCACAACCAGAACGCATCGCCGACGTTGACGCCATCGACCCAGATACCAAACGGGTGACCGAACACCAACGCCGCCATCGGCGCGAACATCAAGCTCAAGGCCACCGACAACAACGTCGTTGCCAGCGTGAAGTACAGCGTGCCCAAGGGCAGCATCAACACGAAATACAGCATCGTCAGCCAGGTGCGGCTGTCCGAGAACATCGCGCCGATGCGCTGCAACCAGCCCTGGCTGCGATCGGTGTAGGTGGGCCGGCGCGGCATGCGCACACCCAGCATGGTCTCGATGATGCGTCCTTCCACCAGCGACAACACCCGCACCGAGCCCAGGAACAGCAGCAGGATCGGGATGCCGATGATCAGGATCAGCAGCGATACCGACAGCGTCAGCCCGGTCACCACCCAGGTGAAGAAGAACACGCCGGTTGCCAGCGACAGCAACATGTAGAACAAGGCACCGTAGGTATGCGGATCAAGCGCCACCCCGAAAAAGCGCGCCAGCAGCGAGCGCTGCGCCGGCTCACGCACCGGCGGTACCGCCGTAGCAGACTCAACCGATGCTGCTGTGGCTGCTGCCGCGACCACCGGTGTGGCCGCCACCCATCGGGTCGCCGGTCGCGGTGCACGCAGCGCACGGTTCACGGTGACTTCGGTTTCACGATAGATCTCGGCCACCTCTTCCGGTGCGCCATAGCTGCCGGCAACCCCGGCAATCACCTCGGCCTCGCTCTTGCCAGGCTGCTCGGCCAGCTCAGAGCGCAGGTATTCCTCCGCGTCGTACAGCGCGTCCTGGATCATTGCCGGATCCGCACCGCTCAAGGCAGCACGCAGCTGTTCCAGATACTCGGGGATGGTCGTAGGCAGCGGTCGCGCGTTGTATTCGGTGTTCATCACTTGATTCCTTCCAGTACCGACTCGACCGAGTCGCGGGTGGCATTCCAGGCAGCGATCCATTGCCGCAGCGCGGCGCGACCGTCGTCGTTGATGCGGTAGTAGCGCCGCGGCGGTCCTGCCACCGATGGCTCGACATGACTTTCCAGCAGGCCGGCGCCCTCCAGATTGCGCAGCACCGGGTACAGGGCGCTCTGCTTGCCGCTCAACACCCCGTCGCCAACCCGCTCCAGCTCTTTTGCGATCAGATAGCCGTACAGCGGCTCCGGGGCCTTGGCCAACACCGCCAGCAACGCCAGCGATACCGTGCCTGTGCTCAATTCCTTCTGGAACTTGCGCAGATGCGCATCCAATTCGGTCATGGCCTTCGCTCCTGCCAACTAGCCTGAAGCAAATACTAGTGTTTAGTTCGCTATAGTGAATATGCCGGTAGTCACCCCTACCGCCGTCACGGCGCTGGCGGGCACGCCGCGCAATCGCGCAGAATCGGCCCACACCCAACTGGAATGCGCCCCGATGACGCTACGTCCCTGCCTGCTCGCCTTGGCCCTGTCGCTGGCTCCCCTGCCCCTGCTGGCGGCAGACGCCCCCGCCAAGTACCGCAGCGCCCAGGAGATCATCGATGCCGCGCCGGCCAGCGACTGGCACAGCCCGGCAGCGGAGAACACCGTCTACATGGACCTGGAAGGCGGCCGCGTCATCATCGAACTGGCGCCGCAGTTCGCGCCCGAACATGCCGGCAACATCCGCACCCTGGCCAAGGAGCATTTCTGGGATGGCCTGAGCATCTACCGCTCGCAGGACAACTTCGTGGTCCAGTTCGGCGACGCCGATGCCGACGATGCCGCCAAGGCCAAGTCGATGGGCAGCGCCAAGACCCATCTGCCGGCGGAATTCCAGCGCCCTGCTGCGGGGCTGGATTTCACTGCCCTGCCCGACCGCGACGGCTGGGCCAGCAAGACCGGCTTCGCAGGTGACTTCGCCGTTGGCAGCGATGGTCAAAACGCCTGGCTGGCCCATTGCTACGGCGCCGTCGGCGCGGGCCGCAACAATGAGGAAGACAGCAGCCTGGGCGCCGAACTCTATGTGGTCACCGGCCAGTCGCCGCGCCAGTTGGACCGCAACATCACCCTGGTCGGTCGCGTGCTCAAGGGCATGGAACTGCTCAGCACGATCAAGCGCGGTCCTGATCCGATGGGTTTCTATGAGGATGCCGCGCAGCGCACGCCGATCAAGGCGATCACCCTGGCCAGCGAGTTGCCTGAAAGCCAACGGGTAAACCTGCAGGTCCTGCGCACGGACTCCAAGACCTTCGCCGATGCGGTGGAAGCCCGCCGCAATCGCGTGGACGGCTTCTACAAGCGCGCGGCCGGCCACATCGACCTGTGCAACATCCCGCTGCCGGTGCGTATCAACAAATAAGCCGACAGCTGCACCTGTAGTGCCGAGCCATGCTCGGCAGGAGCTTGCCCGGTAAAACCTTTGCCGAGCATGGCTCGGCACTACAGGTCGGTTGGTTTGGTCGGTAACGCCCCTGCCGAGCATGGCTCGGCACTACGGGTCGGTTGGTTTGGTCGGTAACGCCCCTGCCGAGCGTGGCTCGGCACTACGGGTCGCTTGGTTTGGTCGCTAACGCCCCTGCCGAGCGTGGCTCGGCACTACACGCGAACCTGCTTGACGCGACCGGAAAATCATGCAATTAATTAATTAACGAATTTGCTAATTAATTAAATAAAGATGCCCGCCGACCAGATCTTTGAAGCCCTCGCCTCACGCCCGCGCCGGGAGATCCTGGCCTACCTGTCGGCGCAGGAGCTCACCGCCGGTGAAATCGGCCAGCGTTTTGAAATGAGCGCACCGGCGATCTCCCGCCATCTCTCCGTACTCGCTGCCGCAGGCCTGGTCACCAGTGAACGCCGCGGCCAGTTCGTCTATTACCGGCTGACCCCCGACAACATGGTCAACACCCTGAGCCGGTTCGCCTTCGAGGTCTGCCCCACGGCCGGCCCGCTGCAACGCGAATCACGTCGCATGGCCAAGACAAAAACCTCCACCTGACACAACGAGGCATCGCATGGAACGCAACAGCACTCACCGTGAAAGCAGCTTTCCACATGTTTCGATCCGCAGCGCCGATGGCAGGCGTGCGGTTGAAGTCACCCTGCTGAGCCAATTGGACATCGGCAGCGGCGATGCCATCGCAACACGCTCCACCGCGCTGCAGGCCAGCCACCCGCAGTTCAATGATGCGCTGGACGAGCCCTCGGTTCGCCTGTCACCGCCAGATCTGGCCGCCGGTGATCCAGCGGCGCTCTACACCTTTGCCGTGGGTCGACAGGGCCATCCATTCCACCGTCACGCCGCACCGCGCCTGTTCACTGCCATCAGCGGCAGCGGCGGTTGCCGGCTGCGATTTATTGCCGACAGCTCCAGCCACAGCAGCAACGTTGCATTGCACCACGTGGAGATTCCTGCCGACTGCCTGTTCACGGTGCGCATGGCTGCCAACACCTGGCACCAGTTCCAGCCGCTGCAGGACGATGCCCGGCACCCGGCACTGTTCGCCATCTCCTGCCATCCCGATGAAACCGCGGGCGCCCTGGACGATGCACTGCACGCCGAAGTCATGCGCGGCGAGGCCAACCTCGCCAGCCTGACCGAGCTGATGCCGGATGCCCTGCAGCAGGCAACCCAGGCTGATGCACCCGCGCAGACCACCGTATTGCGCTTCAATACCGGCACTGGCAGACACCCATGGCCGCGCTGTGTACCCATACCCGTCGGCTGATGGGGCGCGTTCGGCAACAACTGGCACCGTACTGCACTCCACTGGGCAGCAGCGCTCGTCGCTTGCCTGCGTTGCCGGTACTTAGCCAAGCGTCGCTGTCGCAAACCTCGTTGCTGAGCGAACAGCTACCGCACTACCACCATCAGGATTGCGTCAGTCTGCAGCTCGATCGCCGCTGGCTGGGCAATGCCGGCACCGAGCAGCTGCTGGCCGAGCTGTTGGCGGCATTCATTCAACAGCCCGCCGGCAGCGTCAGCGGCCTGATGCGCCTGCGCAATGTGATTGCGCGGCCCTTGGGGCTGCGCACTTCATCATTGGGCTGTCCGGTTTCATCGCTGCTGAGCGACGCGCCAGCGCAACGTTTCGCCCAGCGCTTCCCGGTACTTGCCTCGGCGGTTACCGCCAACCAGGCGCAGGTTATTCTCGGTGCGGATGACCGCCACCTGCAGTTCCGTTCCTGTGTAGGCGTACAGCGCGAGGGCGACACGATCACCTACCAGCTAGCCACCCGTGTCTACTGCCGCAATCTTTTTGGTCACCTGTACATGGGCCTGGTCGATCCGGTACATCGTCACTTCATCGCGCCAAAGATGCTGCGCACAGCTGTTACCTGCATGCTGGAAGACGCATTGTCGAATGACACCGCCGCGATGGGGACAGTTGCTGCCCGCTGAACCCAGCCGATTGTTCACGAGATGGGACGATCCGGCCAGCCAACGATGGCTACCCAGCCTCACCATCTGGCGGTAGCTTGATGGCACGTTCCACAGGAGATCCACATGGCCCACGTCACCATCGCATCGACAGGCAGCAACTACGCTCACAACATCAGCAGCGGCGTCCACAGCTTGGTGGCCGATGAACCGCCAAGGCTGGGCGGACAGGATGCAGGGATGGCGCCGTTCGACCTGTATCTGTCAGCGCTGGCCGCCTGCACGGCGATCACCCTGCGCATGTATGCCGAAAAGAAGGGCTGGGAGCTTGGGCAGTTCCATGCCGAGTTGAGCTCCAGTCGCGACGAGGCGGGCAAGCTGCTGGTACACCGCGTGTTGTCGGCCACCGGCGCGCTGTCCGGCGCGCAATGGGAGCGCCTGCTCGATGTGGCCACGCGCACGCCTGTCACCTTGGTGATGCGCGAAGGCGCCATCATTACCAGCGAACACCGCAACCTGGAGGGCTGAGGCATGTATACGATCGTGGTGCTGTGGGATGCCAACAACGCAGAAGTAACCCAATGGGACGAAACCCCATGGGTAGTGACCTGGAAAGACCGCGAGCTGTCCCTGCGCGCGGGCCCGCGCGAGCGCGTGGATGCCGACGGCAACAGCAGCCAGGTGGCGGTATACCTGCCTGACGAATTGAATGAAGAAGAGTTCCAGGAACTGTTTGCGCTGCACGAAAAGCACATCCCCGAACTGCACCTGCAAGGCTGAAACAAGCCGCAGGCGCGGCCGACGCCGCGCCTGCCTTCCCGGGCTTACTTCTTGTTGCGGCGGCGACGCCACCACAGGCGCACAAGCCACAACACGACACCACCGATCAGGATCACCGGCAGCAAGCCGGCCGCAATCCGGATCAGGTAGGCAAGGCTGGTGGTGAAGATCTCACCGAAATCACCGAAGGCCCGGCCGATCTCGCTGCGGTTGCGCTGGCTGTTGGTGGACTCGATGTTGATGGTGACCAGCTGCGTATCGATGCGCCGGTGCTGCTGGGCGGCATCGCGATTGGCCTGCTGCAATCCAGCCTCGATCTCGGACAGCCGCTCGGAAATCGTCAGCAAATCAGCCACGGCCAGGTCGCGCCGTTGCTGGTATTCGATCAGGCGCCCATGCTCGGCCTTCAGCCGGTCCTGCATCAACTGGGTGTCGGCCACCTGCTGGGCCAGATCCTCGGCGTCGGTATTGCGCGTGGTCACCTCGCCCTTGTCGCTGGCCAGCGCGATCAGCGGCTCCACGCCCTTGGGCGCGATCCGCACCTTGATCAGGCCGCTTGGCGTATCGCCACCCTGCTGGGAGACATTGAGCACGGCACAATCACCGAACTTCGCGCTCTGGCAGGCATCCGCCACGGCCTTCACTCTCGGCGCGATGTCCTTGCCCGGCAGTTGCAGTTGCACAGTGTGCTCGTAGGCGAGGAAGGCGCCCTCCGGCGACTGCACCGCATCAGCGGCAACGGCGGCCGTCTCCGCCGACATCTCATGCTTGGCGCAGCCTGCCAGCGCCAGCAGCGCACCCAGTGCCAAGGCCAAGGTACTTCCGTGCAATTGCTTCATGCGTCCGTGTTTCCGGATGATGGGGTGGCGGCAGCATAGCGACATGACTGAATACGAAGGCTAAAAATTTGTGCAGGGGCCTGTAACCCCGGCGCCCAACCGTTGCCATGGCCCCGGCTGCGCTGCGCTTACCCGGGCTACGGGCGCTTGGCACCGCTGCAACCAACCAACGGCATGTGCGGCCCGGCCCGACTCCCCCTATGCTCGGGGTTTCCCCTAAGCAACAGGAATACCGATGCGCAAGCACCTGCTCGCCGCCGCGCTGCTCGCCAGCCTGGCAGGCTGCCAGAACGGCGACGCCCCCACCGCCCCGTCCGCCACCACCGAGCAGGCCGGTCAGGGCCAGGCCGACGCCCAGTTCGCCGAGCTGTCGAAGAAGGCGCTGGATACCTGGATGCAGCTGTCCCCGGTCAGCGCCACCCAGATCGGCGACCACCGTTACGACAGCCAGCTCGACGACGTCAGCGCCGCCGGCCAGCAGAAGAGCCTGGAGGCCAGCAAGGCCCTGCTCGCCGAACTGGACAAGCTCGACGTCAGCAAGCTCGGCCGCGAGAACCAGGTGGACGCCGCCATCCTGCGCAACCAGTTGCAGTCGGACATCTGGTCCAACGAAACCATGCAGTCCTGGAAGTGGGACCCGCAGGTCTACAACGGCCTGGCCGGCAGTGCCATCTACGGCCTGATGGCACGCGAATTCGCCCCCCTGCCCGAGCGCCTGAAGTCGGCCACCGCGCGTATCGAGCAGATCCCGCAGATCTTTGCCGCCGCCCGCGCCAACCTGGACCCGGCACGCGTGCCGAAGATCCATGCCGAGACCGTGGCCAAGCAGAACCGCGGCATCCTCAGCCTGGTTGAAACCTTCATCATGCCCAACATCGGCCAGCTCGAAAGTGCCGACCAGGAGCGTCTGAAGACCGCCATCGCCAACCTGACCAAGGCGGTGGAAGAGCAGCAGACCTGGCTGGACAAGACCCTGGTGCCCAACGCCAAGGGCGAGTTCCGCATTGGCGCGGAAAAGTACGACCAGAAGCTGAAGTTCTCGCTCAACTCCTCGCTGTCGCGTGCCGAGATCGGTGATCGCGCCCGCGCCGAACTGAGCCGCGTGCGCAAGGACATGTACGGCATCGCCCAGGTAGTGCTGAAGGACAAGGCGGGCGCGCCGGACATGCCGGCCAACCCGACCGACGACCAGCAGCAGAAGGCCATCGAAGCCGCACTGGAACTGGCCTATGCCGACAAGCCAGCCCGCGACAAGGTGGTTGACGATGCCAAGGCGGCGCTGGACCAGTCCACCGAATTCGTGCGCAAGCATGACCTGATGACCCTGCCCGACGCACCGGTCGACATCATCCTGATGCCGGAATTCCAGCGTGGCGTGGCCGTGGCCTATTGCGATTCGCCGGGCCCGTTGGACAAGAACCTGAAGACCTTCTACGCGGTCTCGCCGATTCCGGATGACTGGAACGACAAGCAGGTGGATTCCTTCCTGCGCGAATACAACAGCCGCATGATCCACCTGCTGTCCATCCACGAAGGTACCCCGGGCCATTACCTGGAAGGCTGGCACTCGGGCAAGTTCCCCTCCACGCTGCGTGCGGTGATGCGTTCGGGCCTGTTCGCCGAAGGCTGGGCGGTCTACACCGAACGCATGATGCAGGAACAGGGCTACCTGGATAGCGACCCGCTGTTCCACCTGGTGCAGCTCAAGTTCTACCTGCGCACGATTGCCAATGCGATCCTCGACCAGGGTGTGCACGTGGACAACTGGAGCCGCGACCAGGCCATGCACCTGATGACCCACGACGCCTTCCAGCAGGAAAGCGAAGCCTCGGGCAAGTGGGTGCGCGCGCAGCTCACCTCGGCCCAGCTGCCGACCTACTTCGTCGGTGCGCAGGAGCACTTCGACACCCGCAAGGCGGTGCAGGACAAGCAGGGCGCCAACTTCAACCTGAAGGCTTACCACGACCAGATCCTGTCCTACGGCGCGCCGCCGGTGCGCTTCGCCCGCCAGCTGATGCTGGAACAGCCGATCGAGTAAGCAACGGCAATTGCGTGACCAAAAAGCCCGGGCATGTCCCGGGCTTTTTGTTGCCTTCGGTCACTAGCAACAGGCGACAGCACAGGCGCTTGCCGCCCAAGGTAGCCCGGGTAAGCGCAGCGCACCCGGGGTAGTCCGAGTGCAAACGGCAACAGCTTCGGCCACCGGATTGCCGGGGGCGCCGCGCTTGCCCAGGCCGCAGTGACGGCCAGCTTCCACGAACACACACCGCAACGCCGCGCCATGCTAGGTTCCCGCGCAATCAGGGGAACGAACTTTACCGGAGCGGTTTATGGGCAAGGGGCGGCTTGAAGCGTTCAGCGACGGCGTAATGGCCATCATCATCACCATCATGGTGCTGGAGATGAAGCCGCCGGAGGGGGCTACGCTGGAAGCCCTGCGGCCGCTGTTGACCACCCTGCTCAGCTACATCCTGAGCTTCGTCTACGTCGGCATCTACTGGAACAACCACCATCACCTGTTGCAGGCCTGCCGCAAGGTCAATGGCAGCGTGCTGTGGGCCAACCTGCACCTGTTGTTCTGGTTGTCGCTGCTGCCCTTCGCCACCCACTGGATGGATGACTACAACAACCAGCCGCTGCCCTCCGCGCTGTACGGCTGCATCCTGCTGGCGGCTGCGATCGCCTACTGGATGCTGCAGCAGCGCATCGTTGCCGCCGACGTCCCCAACTCGCCACTGCAGCATGCATTGGGCGGCGACTGGAAGGGCAAGCTCTCGCCGCTGCTGTATATCGCCGGTATCGGCCTGAGCTTCGTGCAGGTGCATCTGGGACAGGCCATGTATGCGCTGGTCGCCCTGCTGTGGCTGATCCCGGACCGACGCATTGAACGCGAGCTGGGCAACAGCCACTGAAGCAACGCGGCGCGGCGTGCCCGGCTTTACACATCGAGCCCGCACATCAGGTAAAACCGCGGCATTCCCTTGCACTGGAAATGCCATGGCCAGCAAGTCCAACGGTTTCACCGCCGCCGAACAGGCGGCAATGAAGGAACGTGCGCGCGAACTGAAAGCCGAAGCCAAGACCGGCAAACAGAAGGCCGAGGGCGAGGCCGAGCTGCTGGCCAAGGTCACCGAAATGCCGGCCGCCGAACAGCAGATGGCCCGACGCCTGCACGAGATTGTCAGCACCGTCGCCCCATCGCTGTTGCCCAAGACCTGGTACGGCATGCCCGCCTACGCCCGCGACGGCAAGGTAGTGCTGTTCTTCCAGGGCGCGAGCAAGTTCGGCGCGCGCTATTCGACATTGGGTTTCAACGACACGGCGATGCTGGATGATGGCCCGATGTGGGCCACCGCCTATGCACTTGCCGAGCTCACCCCCGAGGTCGAGAAGAAGATCACCGCGCTGGTGAAAAAGGCGATGCGGGTACGCGGCAGCAGCCTGCAATAGGCAGATGCAGATTCAACCGCTATCGTTGGCTACCCGATGGCGATCACGCACATGCGTTTCTGGAACTGGCTCTTCCCCCGCACGCCCCTGCAGCTCTCCAGCCCGTTGCCGCCCGAGCAGGCGGCACAAGCGTTGCGCGCGGCCACTGCACGCGGCAATTTGACCGCCAGCGGCACCGTGGTTGGCAGTGTGCGTGGAGGCCGCGTACACCTGTACCACCGCACATTGCTGCGTAATTCCTTCAAGCCGCATTTTCGCGGCCAGCTGCAGGGCAGCGCGCAGGGCAGCGTGCTGCGCGGGCGTTTCGCCCCGCCCGTCCTGGTCGTGGTCTTCATGGCGTTCTGGATAGGCTTCTGCCTGCTGTGGAGCGTGGTGACCGCCGTGCAGCTTGGCGCGATCAGCCTGATGCATATACCCGCATTGCTGCCGGGCCTGGGGATGATGGGTTTTGGTATCGGCCTGGTGCGGCTGGGCCAGCATCTGGCAGACAACGACCCGCGCATCCTTTCGCGAGTGATGCGGCAGGCGCTACAGTCCCCCATCGATTGAACCCGCATCCAAGGAAGCCGGCGTGTCCACCTCTCCCGACCCCACACTGGACCTGCAGAAACTGCAGTTCGAAGTGATGCAACAACTGGAAGTGATCGCCGACGACATAAAGGCCGGACGGCTGGATGCCGCTGAAGGCTCGGCCAAAGCCAAGGCGCTCATCGCGGCGAGCGAGCAACGACGTATCGCCATGTTCGATGCAGCGGTCAGCGCCAGCCAACGTCATCGTCGGCGCGGATGGATGCTGGCGGTGCTGGTCGTTGCCGCGATCGCAACGGTACTGGCCGGCCTGCTGCTGGTGCGCATCAGCAGCGCGGGCTGAGCCCCCATCCCCTATAGCGCCGCGCCATGCTCGGCAGGGGCTTTCCTGGTCTGCCTGCAGGAGCCGCGAAGCCACCACTGCATCAGCGCGCGAAGAGCTTACCCCTCCCCAACCCTCCCCTTCGCTACGCGAAAGGGAGGGAGCGTAGAGCCGAGCCATGCCCGGCAGGGGCTTTCCTGGTAATGCCCTTGCCCAGCATGGCTCGGCACTACAGGACGTGCGCCTCAGCTCTCGGCAGCAACAAAGCCCCCGGTCTGCCGCGCCCACAAACGCGCATACAGGCCGCCGGCTGCAACCAGCTCGGCATGCGTTCCGGTCTCAACGATGCGCCCCTGGTCCATCACCACCAGCCGGTCCATGCGCGCGATGGTCGACAGCCGATGTGCAATGGCGATCACCGTCTTGTCACCCATCAACTCATCCAGGCTGTCCTGGATGGCTGCCTCCACTTCCGAATCCAGCGCCGATGTCGCTTCGTCCAGGATCAGGATGGGCGCATCCTTCAACAGCACGCGGGCGATGGCGATGCGCTGGCGCTGGCCACCGGACAGCTTCACCCCACGCTCGCCAACATGGGCGTCATAGCCCTGCCGGCCCTGCCCGTCCACCAACGACTCAATGAAACCCTCGGCACGCGCCTTCACCACGGCAGCACGCAATTGCTCCTCGCTCGCATCGGGCCGCCCGTACAACAGGTTGTCACGGATCGAACGGTGCAGCAGTGAGGTGTCCTGGGTAACCACGCCAATCTGTGCGCGCAAGCTGTCCTGGGTGACATGGGCGATGTCCTGACCGTCGATCAGGATGCGACCGCTTTCCAGGTCGTACAGACGCAACAGCACGTTGACCAAGGTGGACTTGCCGGCACCCGATGGCCCCACCAGGCCGATCTTCTCGCCCGGCTTCACCGCCAGGTTCAGGCCCGCCATCACCCCGCCACGCTTGCCGTAGTGAAAATGCACGTCCTGGAAGTCCACCGCGCCCGCAGTCACCACCAACGGTTTGGCATCGGCCGCGTCCTGTACCGTCAGCGGCTGGGCAATGGTTTCCATGCCGTCCTGCACGGTACCGATGTCTTCAAAAATTCCATTGATCGTCCACATGATCCAGCCGGACATATTGTGGATGCGGATCACCAGCCCGGTGGCCAGGGTTATGGCGCCCACGCTGATCAGCGAGCCCTGCCACAGCCAAAGCGCCAAACCGCAGGTGCCCACGATCAGGAAGCCGTTGAGGATGGCGATCACCAGCTCCAGACCGGTGGTGATGCGGGTCTGCGCGCGGTGCTTTTCCGCCAGTTCCTGGATCGCCTCGGCCACGTAGCGCTGCTCGTGCCCGCTATGTGCGAACAACTTGAGGGTGGCGATATTGGTATAGCCATCAACGATGCGACCCATCGCCCGCGAACGTGCATCGGACGCAATCCAGGCGCGGTGCTTCATGCGCGGCACGAAGTAAACGCCAATACCGACATAGGCGACCAACCACACCGCCAAGGGCAGCATCAAGCGCCAGTCGGCCTGTGCGAACAGGTACAGCGCGGTGCCGGTATAGACCACGATGTACCACAGCGAATCCACCATCTGCACGGCCGACTCACGCAGCGAAGTACCGGTCTGCATCACACGGTTGGCGACACTGCCGGCAAAGTCGTTCTGGAAGAAGTTCAGGCTCTGTCGCACGACATGGTTGTGCATCAGCCAGCGCGAACGATTGCTCAGCCCGGGCACGATGGACTGATTGACCAGCAGGTTGTGCAGGGCCACCAGCACCGGCCTGGCCAGCAGCGTGATCCCGGCCATCCACAGCAACTCGCCGGCGTGCCGCTGGAAAAAGCCCGCACCTCCACCATCAGCCAACATGTCGACGATGCGGCCGAGGAAGTCGAACATCGCCACTTCCACCAACGCCAACAGCAGGCCGGCGATCAGCGTGGCCAGCAGCACCGGCCACACCGGCGTGAGGTAGTGCAGGTAGAAACGCACCACACCGCGCGGCGGTGTGCGAGTGTCGACCGGCGGGAAAACGGGAATCAGGGATTCGAACCAGCGCAGCATCGCCACGGCCTGTAAAAACAGAACAGGCCGCGATTGTCCCATCGCGGCCTGTGTTGTGTCTGTCTACGTACCGGTATGAAACCGGGATTCACTTCTCCACGGGCGTCAACAGCAGATCCTGGAAGTCGAAGCTGAAGTCGGTCAAGGACGACACCGCCTGCATGCGCACCTCGCGCACCTTGCCGTCCGGGTCCAGGCTGAAGTTGACGAAGGCATCGGCATTGAGCGAGCGGTTGTCCCAGCGCACGATGAAGGTATCGTGCTGCCAGTGTTCCATCGTACCCACCAGATCGGCGGTGGCACCGAAGCGCAGGCGCAGCTTGCCGCCCTGCTGTTCCACGAATACGTCGCCGTACCACGCATCGCGATACGCGCCGGCATATCCGGACAGCGGCAACGACGGCTTGCTCCTGGCATCGCGCGCAGCCTCATGCTTGGCCCAGCCCTCATCGGCATTGCCCTGCGCCTTGGCCACACCCGCAGCGTAGGCAGCGACCCAGTCATTGCCCTGCGCGCCGAGCATGGCATCGAGCACGCTCATGGTGATGGCATTGAAGGCGGCACCGGATTCCTGGTTGGTCAGCACCACCACGCCCAGCTTCTGTTCCGGTACCAGGGTCAGTCGCGACACCTGCCCCGGCCAGCCGCCGGTATGCCATACCAGCTTCTGCCCACGGTAATCGCTCAGGCTCCAACCCTCGCCGTAACCGGCGAAGTTAGGACGTGCGGCGGCCAGTTCAGGCACCGACGGCTTGGGCACCACCTGCGGAATCTGCATCTGCCACATCTGTTGCTGGGTCTTTTCGCTGAACAGCGGTGTGCCATCAGCAAGCTTGCCCTCGGCCAGCTGCACGTTCATCCACTTGGCCAGGTCATGCACGCTGGAATAGATACCGCCAGCACCTGCATTGTTCGACCAGGTCAGCGGTGGCACCGGGCGCAGATCCTTGAAATCGAACTTGGCGTGGCCAACGGCCGCGTTGTCGCCGGGCTTGAGGTGATCGGCGTTGTAGCGGGTCTGAGCCATGCCGACCTTGTCGAAGATGCGCTGCTGCAGGAAATCGGCATAGGACAGCCCGGACACCTTCTCGATCACCTGCTGGGCAACCGCATACAGGATATTGTCGTAGGCGTAGCGGTCACGGAAGCCGTTCTTCAGCGGCACCTGCGCCAGACGCGCGACGACTTCGGCGTTGCTGTAACGGGTAGTCGGCCAGAACAGCAGGTCGCCTGCGCCCAGGCTCAGGCCGCTGCGGTGCGAGAGCAGGTCGCGGATGCGCATCTCGCCGGTCACATAAGGATCGGACATGCGGAACGACGGCAGGTGATCTACCACGCGATCATCCATCTTCAGCTTGCCTTCCTCGGCCAGCAGGTTCAGCGAGGTAGCGGTGAACGCCTTGGTATTGGAGGCGATGGCGAACAAGGTATCGGCCTGCACCGGTTCGGGCTTGCCCAGCTCACGCAGGCCCCAGCCACGCTCCAGGATGACCTTGCCATCCTTGACCACGGCCACCGCCACGCCCGGTACATCGAACTGTTCGCGCACGCGTTCAACCGTGGCATCCAATTGCTGCAGCTCCGCCGGCACCGCGTCCTGTGCAACGGCCATCGGTGCGGCCACCCCCATCGCGAGCACCAGCCCGCCGCCCAACCAACTATTCAAAGTGTGCTCCCTATGGATCCATACTGGCGCCGGGCCAGCCTTCTCGCGATGGTAACGCGAGCACGCCCACCCTCGCTTTTCCATTGCTGCCCGGAGCCGACCATGGACCTCGCCGCGCGCACCACCGCCACCATCGTTCCCTGCCTGCGTTACCGCGACGCGCCTGCCGCGATCGACTGGCTATGCAAGGCCTTCGGCTTCCAGCGCCATGCCGTCTACCAGGACGGCGACCTGGTTCACCACGCGCAGCTGGTATTCGGCAACGGCATGGTGATGCTGGGCTCGGTGCAGCCCGGCGAATGGGGCAGCAACATGATCCAGCCCGACGAAGTGGGCGGCATGGAGACGCAAAGTGCCTGTGTCATCGTCAGCGACGCCGACGTCCACTATGCCCAGGCCAAGGCGGCCGGCGCCGAGATCGTCATCGACATCGCCGATCAGGCCTATGGCGGACGTGGCTACGCCTGCCGTGACCCGGAGGGCCATCTATGGTGGTTCGGCAGCTACGACCCCTGGGCCCCGAACCTGTAGTGCCGAGCCATGCTCGGCAGAGGCCTTACACCTAGCCCTACCGGCCGCTGGCTTTGAATGTAGTGCCGAGCCCATGCTCGGCAGAGGCGTTCCACGTAGCGTTTGGATCACTGGTAAAGCCTCTGCCGAGCATGGCTCGGCACTACAGAGGCGTTACATGTAGCGTTTGAATCGCGGGTAAAGCCTCTGCCGAGCATGGCTCGGCACTACAGAAGCGTTACACGCAGCATCTGGATCATCGGTAAAGCGTCTGCCGAGCTTGGCTCGGCACCACCTTCTGCAGTTACATTGTCTGCTACGCGGCGCAGGCCGCCCCCACAACAACACGGCCCTGCCTTGAACGATCTTTTTGCCAGCACCGCGCACGTACCCGGCGTCCACATCGGCATCGGCGGCTGGACCTATGTACCGTGGCGCGGCGGCACCTTCTATCCGGCCGGGCTGGTGCAACGCCGTGAACTGGAATTCGCCAGCCAGCAGCTGACCAGCATCGAGATCAACGGCACCTATTACGGCGCGCAGAAGCCGCATATCTACGCCGGCTGGCGCGATGCCACGCCGGAAGGTTTCGTGTTTTCGGCCAAGGCGCCAAAGCGCATCGTCACCGCGCGCAAGCTGGCCGGAACCGGCGGGCAGATCGAGGACTTCATCGACGGCATAAGCCATCTCGGTGACCGCTTGGGGCCGCTGGTCTGGCAATTCGAAGCTGGGCGAACACTGGACCGCGACGACCTCGCGGCATTCCTGCAATTGCTGCCGCAGCGGGTCAACGGCGGCCGCCAGCGGCATGCGCTGGAAGTTCGCGACCCCAACTGTTTTGATGCCGAACTGGTTGCGCTGATCCGCCAGCATGGCGTCGCGCTGGTCTATACCGACTCCACCAGCTACCCCAGCGCCGCCGACCTGTCCGGCGACTTCGTCTACGCGCGCTTGATGGGCAGCCGCGATGAACATGCCACCGGCTATCCGGCCAACGAACTTACGCAGTGGGCCACGCGTGTCCAGCACTGGCGCAAGGGCGAGGACGTGGCCGAGCTGCCGCATCTGGCAGCGCCGCTGCCAGCGGCCAAGCCCCGCGAGGTCTTCCTGTACTTCATCAGCGCCGCCAAGCACCGCAACCCAGCGGCGGCGCAGGCACTGCAGGCCCTGGTCGACAAAAACTGACGCCTGCGGCGCAGCCTTTGTCATCGGCATCGGCGACAATAGCCCGATGCCTACCAACGACACCCACAAAGCCCTGTTGCAGATCCACTTCTGCGTTCTGTTATGGGGCATCACCGCCATTCTCGGCAAGCTGATCACCCTGCCCGCGCTGCCGCTGGTGTGGTGGCGCATGCTGCTGGTGGTGGCGATGCTGGCGGCGGTGCCACGGGTCTGGCGCGGCCTGTCGAGCCTCAACCTGCGCCTGGCGCTGGGCTATGCCGGTATCGGCGCGCTGGTTGCGCTGCATTGGCTGACGTTCTATGGCGCGGTGAAGCTGGCCAATGCCTCGGTAGCGGCCACCTGTATCGCCCTGGCACCGGTGTTCACGTCCATCATCGAGCCGTGGATCGCGCGACGCCCATTCCAGATGCGTGAGCTGGCGCTGGGTGTGGTGGTATTGCCCGGCGTCGCCCTGGTCGTCGGCGGCGTGCCCGATGGCATGCGCCTGGGCGTAGCGGTCGGCGCCGTGTCGGCCTTGCTGGTGGCCATCTTCGGCTCCTTCAACAAGCGCATGGTCGGCCATGCCGACCCGCTCACTGTCACCGCCCTGGAGCTGGGCGCTGGCACCTTGACCCTGACCCTGCTGGCGCCGGCCTTGCCGCTGCTGCTGCCGGCCCTGGCCAGCGACCTGTGGGTGCTGCCCAACCTGCATGACGGGATGCTGCTGCTGGCCCTGTCAGGGCTGTGCACGCTGCTGCCGTTTGCACTGGCGCTGGTTGCGCTCAAGCACCTGAGTGCTTACACAGTACAGCTGGTCACCAATCTTGAGCCGGTCTACGCAATCCTGCTGGCGATGCTGTTCCTCGGCGAGCAGCACGAGCTGACGCTGCAGTTCTACCTGGGCGTGGCCATCATCCTCGGCGGCGTGTTCCTGCACCCACTCCTCAATCGTTGGCGACCGCAGGCTGCACCAGCGGCCTGATCAGCGCTGCGGCCAGTACCACGCTGGTCCTTCCAGATTGCCCACGCCCCACACCCGGGTCTGGCTGAGTTCCTTGTGCAGGCGGATCGCATTGCAGGCGGGATCTTCCTGCAAGGCTGCGATCAGCCGCGTGGCATGCGACACCACCCACACCTGGCTGCGGGCCGAGGCGGCGATGATCAGCCTTGCCAACGCCGGCAGCAGGTCCGGATGCAGGCTGGTTTCAGGCTCGTTGAGCACCAGCAAGGGCGGCGGCCGCGGCGTGTGCAGCGCGGCGATCAGCAGCAGATAACGCAAGGTGCCGTCGGACAGCTCGCTGGCAGCCAGTGGCCGCAGCAGGCCCGGCTGCTGGAACTTCAGCGCCAGCCGCCCCTCCCAGCCCTCGATCCGCACCTGCGCGCCCTCGAACGCATCCTCCAATGATCGCTGCAGGCCCTGGCTGTCGCCGATCTCGACAATGGTCTGCCATGCAGCGGCCAGGTCATGCCCGTCGTTGGCCAATACCGGCGTGCGGATCGCCATGCACGGTTGCCGTGCCGGCGCTGCAGCATCGGAGCGGAAGTGATCATGGAAGCGCCAACCACGGATGTACTCGCGCAGTGCCAACACTTCCGGCATCCGTTGCGGATCGGCAAGTTGGCTGAAAAGGCTGTCGAATGATGAAAGATGCTCGTCCACCACCTCCCAGCCGCGGCCGGCACGGCGCCGCACAACGCTGCCGCGCCGCTCCAGCAGCAGGTTGCTGCTGCGCAGGAAGGGCCCTGCCCAGATGCTTTCATTCTTGATCTGCGGGTCGCGGTCGAACATCGAGTCGCCGGGGATCGGCAGGCCAAGGTCGATCGCATAGCCAAAGTCCTCGGCGGCGAAACCCAGCCGCAGCGATACCGGCGTACTGCGGGCGGTGCCCTCTATTGGCACCTCGCCCAGGCGCATGGCGCGGCTGATCCGCTCCGGCCCGGCCCACAAGGCCGACTCCAATCCGCCCTCGCCGGCCAACGCACTGGCTACCCCGCCGCGCGCGGTTTCGGCCAGCAACCGCAGGGCCCGATAAAGGTTTGATTTGCCACTGCCGTTGTCACCGGTAACCAGGTTCAAGCCGGCCAAAGGCACGGCCAGTTCGTGCAGTGAGCGGTAGTTGGCCACGGCCAGTGTCTGCAGCATCGGCGCCTTCTCTCGGTCGTAGGTCAGGGGCAGTCTGGCAGCAGACGGTCGCAGCAGCCGAGATGTACCACCCTCAGCTGGCCACGATGACCCGATCGCGTCCTTCGGCCTTGGCCTGGTACAGCGCTGCGTCGGCGCGGCGCAGAGTATCGGCCGAACTTTCACCGGCACGGTGCACGGCCAGGCCGATGCTGACCGAGATCGGTAGGCCTATCGGCAACAGGCTGACCGATTCGCGCAGGTATTCGCACTGCAGCTCGGCCTGCTGCAACGGTGTCTCCGGCATCAGGATCACGAACTCCTCACCGCCATAACGGGCCGCCATGCCGCGCCCGGCAAACTGGGACTTGAGCACCGCAGCCAGCTCGGTCAGCACCACGTCGCCCTCGCTGTGGCCGTGGATGTCATTGACCATCTTGAAATGATCGATGTCGACGATGGCTACCGCCGGTGGCACCGCGCCAGCGCGGTCAATCACCTCGGACAAGGCCGCCGCCAGGGCACGCCGGTTGGGCAGCCCGGTGAGCGGATCAGTGCGCGTCTGCTCGGACAATTCAAGGTTGGCCTGTTCCAGCGCCTGGTAGTACTCGGCAAGCCGCGCCTCGTACCAGTCCTGCTCTTCCTGGTGATGATCGATCTGCATGCGCAGCAGGCGCATCTCCATCATCCGGCTGACCTGGCGGGACAGCGCGCGCAGCGCATCGGCCTGGCGGGCACCCAGTTGCGCGGGCACCGAATCAAACACGCACAGCGAGCCAAGCGCGTAACCATCGCTGCTGAGCAAGGGCGCGCCAGCATAGAAACGGATATGCGGATCGCCCAGCACCGAGGGATTGCCGCTGAAGCGTGCGTCCTGGCGCGCATCCTGCACCACGGTCAACTCCTGCGGCCGGAGGATGGTATGTGCGCAGAAGGCGTCATCACGCGGGGTCTGCTCGCCTTCCAGCCCCTGCAGGGTCTTGAACCACTGCCGGTCTCGGTCGATCAGGGTCACCGCGCCCATCGGCGTGTTGCAGATGGTGCGGGCGATTGTCACCAGATCATCGAATTCCTGCTCGCGCGCGGTATCGAGGATGCGATAGCGCTGCAAGGCGTTCGGCTTCGTGGGCAGGAACCGGTGGTTTGATCATCGCGGGTCTGGCTCAGGCGGGATGGAAAGCCTTGATGGCGCAGAAGAGTCTAGCCGCACCGCACGCAAGGTGCGGTGAGGCGGTCACACTTCACCACTGCTGCTGTTGCGGCAGCAGGCCGCGCAGTTCCTGCTCGGTCAGGTTGCGCCATTGACCGGGCTTGAGCGCACCGATCTTGATGTTGTCGATGCGCACGCGGCGCAGCTGGGTGACGCGGTAGCCGAACTCGGATGCCATCAGGCGAATCTGCCGATTCAGGCCCTGCTCCAGGATGATGCGGAAGCCGTATTTGGCAATGCGGCTGGTGCGGCAAGGCAGCGTCATCTCGTTGTGGATGCGCACGCCACGCGCCATGCCACGCAGGAATTCATCGGTGACCGGCTTGTTGACGGCGACCAGATATTCCTTCTGGTGACCGTTCTCGGCACGCAGGATCTGGTTGACGATGTCGCCGTTGCTGGTCATCAGGATCAGGCCTTCCGAATCCTTGTCCAAGCGACCAATCGGGAAGATGCGCTGTTCATGGCCGACGAACTCGACGATGTTGTCCTTGACCGCGCTCTCGGTGGTGCAGGTGATGCCCACCGGCTTGTTCAGCGCGATATAGACATGGCGGCGGCCGGTGCTCTTCTGCACTGCGCGGGCGCGCAGCGGCTGGCCGTCAACCTTGACCTCGTCGCCCTCCCCCACCACGGCGCCCGTGCCGGCAACGATGCCGTTGACGGTGACACGGCGGGCGGCGAGCAGGCGGTCAGCCTCTCGGCGTGAACAGAAGCCGGTTTCGGCAATGTGCTTGTTGATTCGGATTGTCATCGGCGAATTATCCGCCATCGCCCTGCCCGGTGACAGCGCGGCCTGCGTTCAGGCCGCTTCGCGCTTGTGGTCCGCGCCCACCACCTGGTTGCGGCCGCCCCGCTTGGCCTCGTACATCGCATTGTCGGCCCGTCGCAACAGCGAGGCCACGTCCAGGTCATGGTCCTGCAGTTCGGCCAGGCCGATACTGGCGGTAACCACCAAGCCCTCGTGGCGCAGTGCTGCGGCCTGCACGCTCACCTTCTCGCGCAACTGCTCCAGCCGTGGCAGTGCGGCTGCGGTACTGTTGCCGGGCAGCAGGATCAGGAACTCCTCCCCACCCATGCGGATCACATCGCTGCGGCTGCGCACACCGGCATGCAGGGTTGCGGCGACTGACACCAGCACGTCATCGCCGACATCATGGCCATAGCGGTCATTGATCTGCTTGAAAAGGTCGATATCGAGGAAGCCAATCGACAAGGGCTGCTGCGCTGCCCGCGCCTGGACGATGTACTGCTCCAGCTGGCGCAGCCCGGCACGGCGGTTGGGCAGGCCGGTCAGGGTATCGGTATCGGCCAACTGCCGCATTTCGTCACGCTGCTGGCGCAGATGGCCCAGGCTGCGGTTCAACGAGTACGCGGACATCATCAGGAACCAGGTTACCGACAGCTGCACGGCCTCGACCCTGAACTCCAGCAACAAGCGGCTGTCCAGCAGGTCGGCAAGCGGCATCAACAGCAATGGCACCAGCGCCACTACCCCATCCACCGCCTGGTAGTTGCCGCGCCGCATCGACAGCAAGCCAATCGCCATCGCCGCCGCGCACAGCAGTGCGAATGCCACATCCAGCCCCACAGACGCCGCCGACAGCAACGGCCGTGGCATCAGCGGAGTCATCGCCGCAATCACCGCAAACCCCACTGCCACCCACACCATCCATCGCCGCGACTGACGCCACACACGGCGACCGCCGCACATGCGCCACAGCACCCAGCTCATCACCGCGTAGCTCAGCGCCGAGATCGCCACCATCCATACCGGCGCTGCCCGCCCCACCGGCAGCCAGGGTTCGGGGTAGCCACTGAGTCCACTCAGCACCGCCTGCCATACCACCAGCAACGCACACACCAGGGTGTAGATCAGAAAATCGCGGCCACGGGTGGTGATGAAGCCCATCAGTGCGGACAGCGCCAGCGCCAGCGCAATGGCAATGCAGGCGGTGCGGACCAGCAGCCGCGCGGTGTCGATCTGCTGCACCGGGCTGGGTGCGCCCAGGCGCACGGTGGGAATCCACTTCGCCTTCAACGGCGCTTCCCAAGCCACCCTGATCGGGTCCATATCGCCCTGTTTGGGTACCACCACCATGCCGATACCGGCACGGAAGCGGGAGTCGCGCGTGCGCGCATCCTGCATGTGCCCGCACACCATGCGGTCGCCGTGGGTGATCATCACTTCGCCGGCAAAAACGTTGAAGACATCCACCGCCTGCGGGGCACCGGACCAGCCACCCGCGGGTGCAGGGATGTGGACTTCCTCCTGCAGGTGCCGGGCGATATCCGGCGTGCATTGGCGCACCGGCGCCTGCTGATCGGTGGCGGCGCCCACCAACAGGAAATCCCGGTTCAACCGTGGCGACGCAGCGGATGCAAACACGGGCCACAGCAGCAGCAAGACGATCAGCCAGCCCATCGCTGCTGCGCCCCCCGACCTATGTGTCGCCAGTGCGTTCCCCGCCGCTTCCACCATCTTCATCCCTTCGCGTCCCCGACGCGACTTTGGGGATTATCGCAACAACCGAGGGACTAGGACATGTGAAGCACATCGCGGCTTCGGCTTATTGGCCTGCTGTCACCCAAGGACAACAAACAGACAAAAAAAGCCCCGGCAGAGCCGGGGCCTTGTTCTGGCAAGGGCTGGATCAGCCGTTGCGCGGGCCGCGCGGCTTGAACCCGTCACGGCGCGGACCACCGGGGCGGACCGCCGGCTTGGGGCCCTTCTGGAAGCGCGGCTTGAACGCCGGGGCCGCAGAGCTGCTGCCAACGTCCTCGCCTGCCTCGACCTTGCGCATCTGCAACTGCTGGCCCGACACCCAGACCTTCTTCAGGTGCTGCAGCACGTCGCTGGGCATGTCGGCCGGCAGATCCAGCACCGAGTGACCATCATGGATGTCGATGCGGCCGATATAGCGGCTTTCCAGGCCCGCTTCGTTGGCGATGGCGCCGACGATGTTGGCCGGCTTTACGCCATGGGTGTGGCCCACTTCGATGCGGTAGGTTTCCATGCCGAACTCCGGCGCGCTGCGCGGCGGCATTTCACGACGCGGGCGTGACTCGAAGTCACCTTCGCCACGCGGCGGACGCGGTGCGCGCTCGCCATCGTCGTGACGGGGGGCACGCTCGAAGCGCGGCTCGAAGCGTGCCGGACGCTCACCGCGCTCGTCGCGACGGTGGAAGCCGCCGTCACGGGCCGGACGCTCGTTGCGCCCAGCTGCCGGCACATCACGACGCTCACGCACCGGCGGGGTCAGCAGGAACGGGGTATCACCCTGCATCAGCTTGGCCAGCGCGGCAGCGATATCGATCGCCGGCACGTTGTTCTCGCCTTCGTAGCGCTGCAGCAGATCGCGGTAGAAATCCATGTCGCCGGCGGCCAGGGTCTGGCTGATACGGTCCATGAACTTGCTGACACGGTGATCATTGACCGCATCGACGGTCGGCAGTTGCATTTCCTCGATCGGCTGGCGGGTAGCGCGCTCAATCTGGCGCAGCATGCCCTTCTCACGCGGGGTGACGAACAGGATCGCCTCACCGCTGCGGCCGGCACGGCCGGTGCGGCCAATGCGGTGCACATAGCTTTCGGTGTCGTACGGGATGTCGTAGTTCAGCACGTGGCTGATGCGCTCCACGTCCAGACCACGGGCGGCCACGTCGGTGGCAACCAGGATGTCGAGCTTGCCGTCCTTCAGCTGGGCAATGGTGCGCTCGCGCTGTGCCTGCTGCATGTCGCCGTTGATGGCGGCAGCGGCCAGGCCACGCGCCTGCAGCTTGCCAGCCAACTCTTCGGTGCCAGCCTTGGTACGCGCGAAGATGATCATCGCATCGAAGGTTTCGACCTCCAGGATGCGGGTCAGCGCGTCGAGCTTGTGCATGCCAGCCACCCACCAGTAACGCTGGCGAATATTGGCCGAGGTGGTGGTCTTGGACGCAATGGTCACTTCCACCGGCTCGCGCAGGTAGGTCTGCGCGATGCGGCGGATCTGCTGCGGCATGGTGGCCGAGAACAGCGCGACCTGGCGGCTTTCCGGCAGCTTCTTGAGCACGGCTTCGACGTCGTCGATGAAGCCCATGCGCAGCATTTCGTCGGCTTCGTCCAGCACCAGCGTCTTCAGCTCGGACAGGTCCAGGGTGCCGCGATCAAGGTGATCGATCACGCGGCCCGGGGTGCCAACCACGACGTGCACGCCACGGCGCAGGGCCGACAGCTGCTGGCCGTAAGGCTGGCCACCGTAAACCGGCAGCACGCGGAAGCCCGGCATCGAGGCCGAATAGGTCTGGAACGCCTCGGCGACCTGAATGGCCAGCTCGCGGGTCGGGGCCAGCACCAGCACCTGCGGCTTGGTGGCGGAAAGATTGATGTTGGACAGCACCGGCAGCGCGAAGGCGCCGGTCTTGCCGGTGCCGGTCTGCGCCTGGCCGAGCACGTCGCGACCTTCCAGCATGGCCGGAATGGTGGCAGCCTGGATCGGCGACGGGGTCTCGTAACCGACTTCGGCCACTGCCTTCATCACAGGCTCGGACAGGCCGAGATCTGCAAACAGCAGCGGCGCGGGGGTATCTTGGGACATGGGTAACTCCGGGGGCACCGCCGCGAACGGGCGGGCGAAAAGACGGATATTGTGCGCTCTAAAGCCCCCTGCTGTCGCGGGGTGCGTGTTTTCCGTTCAGCTGGCGAACACGGCAACAGCTCCGCCGGGCAGCCTGTTGCCCCCCGGGCAGCTACCATTTGGCGCACAATAGTGCCCGTTTTTACCGGCAGTCACCATGCAAACCATCGATTTTGAGTTGGACCGCGAATACGTGGAACTGAAGCAGTTGCTGAAGCTGACCGACCTGGTCTCCAGCGGCGGCGAGGCCAAGATGATCATTGGCGAGGGCCATGTCACGGTCGACGGCGAGGTCGAACTGCGCAAGGCCTGCAAAATCCGCGCGGGCCAGCAGGTCGAACTGGGCGACGTGCGCATCCGCGTCCTGGCCGACTCCGCCGCCTGACCCGGTTCGGCCCCCGCCACGCCGGCTAGGGCGTGGCCTGGGTCAGATGGCCGGCAATCACTTTTCTGAACGGGGCAACGCCTTGGGCGACGCGCAACGCGGCATCCCTTAGCAGGCGGGCCGGCCCGCGCCCATCGTTGTACAGGGCGGCAATGGCGTTGGTGGCCTCATACAACGGCCGGGTCGCCAGCCGGTGACCGCGCTGGTAGCGCGCCAGCAACGACTCGCCGCCGATATCCAGGCCCTTGCCTGCGGCCTCGCGCAGCAGTTGCGCCAACCGTTGCTGGCTCTGCAGGCCGAAGTTGAAGCCATGTGCGGTGACCGGGTGCATGCCTACGGCGGCATCGCCGATCAGCGCATAGCGGCTGGCCACGAAGCGATGGGCGTAGACGCCCACCAGGGGATAGACGTGGCGGCTGCTGGCCGGCCGCATCTGCCCCAGGCGACGTTCGAACATCGCCGTGACCTTGTCCCCGAACGCAGCCTCGTCCAGCGCAGCCAATGCCTGCGCCTGCTGCGGCGGCAAGGTGATCACCGCCGACGCCTGCTTGCCGGGCAAGGGCAACATCGCCAGCGTGCGCCCGTAGCCGAACCACTCCCAGGCCTCATTGTTGTGGGGGTGCTCGCACTGCATCCGGCAGACCAGCATCGACTTGCCGAAGTCGCGCATCTGCGCGCCTATGCCCATCATGCGGCGGGTGGCCGAGAAGCGGCTGTCCGCCGCCACCACCAGCCGCGCCTGCAGGCAGCTCCCATCGCTCAGCGTGACCACGCTGGAAGCCGCCCCCGCCTCGATGGCAGTGACGCTGCTACCGTCGATGAGCTCCAGATTGGCCTGCCCCTGCACCGCTTCCCAGGCCGCCCGACGGATAAGGTGGTTGGGCACCAGCCAACCCAACTCGGCAACGTTCTCGCGCTCTGCGGCAAAGCCCAGCGCAAAGGGCGAACTGCCATTCATGACCCTGGCGCTGCGCAACGAGGAAATCTCGGCCACAGGCAACTGCTGCCACAAGCCGATGCCCTGCATGATCTGGCGCGAGGCATGGGTCAAGGCAATCTCGCGCCCGTCAAACGCCGGATCGGCCAAGGCGGCACGCGGCTGCTGTTCCACCAGCGCCAGCGACAAGCCCGTGTCAGCCAGACTGCGGGCGAAACTGAGCCCCGCCGGCCCCGCCCCAACCACCACCACATCAACCTTGCGCATGCCTGCTCACTCCTGCCAGTTGCCGGGCAGCGTAGAGGGGCGCCAGTAAGGTTTCATTGATCCTGATCAGGCGCAGCGCAAATAAAAAAGGCGCCTGACGGCGCCTTTCGTTCCCGGACGTGGGTGGGCTCAGTTGCCGGCGGCCGCCCGCAGGCTGTAGCCCGAGGCACGCCAGACCTTGTCCTCATCCAGCCGGAACGAAACCAGCTCACGTACCGGCTGGGCGTTGTTGGCGAAGCGGGTGGGGAAACTGACGTTCAGATAGATGCCTTCAGGCACCGCCGCACCCGCCGGGTACTGCACACGGGTAATGGAAGGTTTGCCACGCGACACCAGCGCACCGAGCTTGGCGCGATCGGCGTTGACGTTGCTGGCGAACTGGTCACGGGTGACGGCCTTGCGGGCCACCGCCGATGCGCCGTCCCATACCGAAGCCGCCTGGTTGCCATCGACCAGCTGCGCCACGCGCTGCGCCGCCGCCGTCATTTCTGCGTCCTGACGCGCAACCTGCGCCTGCTGGGCGGCGCTCAGGGCTGGCGCCGCCGGACGGGCGGCAGCCGCTGGCGCGGCAGCGGGCGCCGGCGCGGGTGCAGGCTGCGCAGTGGCCTGCGCCATCACGGCACCGGCAGGCAGGCCCAGGGACAACATCAGCAACAGACAACTGGATCGCATGACTCACTCCGTGACGCTTTCAGTTGGTGGAGCCCAATCCAATCACGGATTTACGTGAATTGCATCACCTCTCGCGATCAATGTTTGGCGGCTGGCGCATTCAGCTGCGCGGCCGTCGAGGCGGCAGCGGCCGGTGCCGCAGCCGGCGCATTGCCGGCGGTTGCAGACGGCTCAGGCACCAGCATCGCGGTATCGATTTCGGACAACGGGCTTTCATCCGGGCAGGTCTCGTCCGGGAAGCCAAACCGCTCCTTCAAGGCCTGGCCACAGCTGTTGACCGCTTCCAGATCGGCCCCTTCCACCTTGCAGTCACGGTCGAAGGCGATCAGGAAGGCGTCCTTGCGACGCACGAAATCATCGCCGCATTTGCGCATCTGCTTGATCCGCTCCAGATCGTCCTGCACGGCGTTGGTGCCGTCCAGCCCGTATTGCTTCAACTCGTCATTGGTCAGCACCCGCAAGCTGCGATTGGGCACGGTCATCATCAAATCAGCCACACCCACCGCCACGCCATTGCGCTGCAGGTAGTCCTTCACGTTGTCGTAGACCTCGTGCAGTTCCTTGTTCAACTCCGCGCGCGAGGTGGCGGTGGAGCTGATGCGCATCATCCGATGGATGCCAACCTTGCCCGAGATCAAGCGGTTGTCGCCGGCCGCCAGCACGAACACGCAGGCGCTGTGGCAGATCGAGCCTTCACGCACCCAGATGGTCCAGCCGGATTCACCGATGTCATCACCGGCCACGATCGCCGCTTCGACCTGGCCGCCACTGGAATCCAGATCCAGGATCCGCTTGCTGATCCTCATCGCATCGGCCACCACCCCCAGCCGCGACACCAGCGCCGCAAAGGACGGGTTGATCTTGCCGGCGTAGCGCACCCGTACCAGGCCACGCTCCTTGCAAGGCTCCAGCGCGGCATCCAGGCTGGCGCGGTCCAGCGTGGTCAGCTCCTCGCCGTCGCCGTTCTCAGCAGCGTAATCGGTGCCACAACTGACCCAGGCCTTGCCGTTCTCCAGCACCAGCTCCGGCCAGGGCTTGTCCTTGGCGGGCAGCACCGGCGGCGGTGCCGGCGCATCGATCACATTGATCGACACCATGTGGTCGCCATCGGCCGCCAACGCCACGGCCGGATCGGCGGCCGGCTTGCTGGCCTGTTCCTGTGGATTGCAGGCAAGCAGCCCGACACATAACAACGGCGACCACCAGAACTTGGGCAACATGGAGAAAGATCAGGTCCGTGCAACGGCGCAGCGCCGGAAAGATGCACAGTCTAGTGCGCTGGACCAATGGCATCGCAACCTTTCCTGAACTAACCATTGGTTATCAGCATTGCTGTCCGAAAATGGCCAGTACCAACCCCGCACCGGGCCTAGACTTGGCCCCATGCACAGCCTCCTGATGCCAGCACAGTCCCAATGCGAACAGGCCCGCCTGGCCCGCGACGCGCGCTTTGACGGCCTGTTCTTCACCGCCGTGCGCAGCACCGGCATCTACTGCCGCCCGGTCTGCCCGGCACCGCCGCCAAAGCCCGAAAACGTCAGCTACTACCCCAGTGCAGCCGCCGCCAGCGCCGCTGGCTACCGCCCGTGCCTGCGCTGCCGGCCCGAGCTGTCACCGGACGATGCCAACCTGCTGCATGACGAAACCCTGCACCGCGCGCTGGCCCTGCTCAACGAAGGCCTGCTGCAGGAGCAACCGGTCACCGCCCTCGCGGACGCGGTGGGACTGAGCGCGCGCCAGCTGCAGCGCATGTTCGTCGCCCGGCTGGGTGCCACCCCGGCCCAACTGCACACCACCCGGCGTCTGCTGCTGGCCAAGCAACTGCTGACTGAAACCGCGCTGCCAGTGACCCAGATCGCCTTGGCAGCAGGTTTCAACAGTCTGCGCCGTTTCAACAGCGCCTTCCTGGACGGCTGTGGCATGCCCCCCAGCGCGCTGCGCAAGCAGCACGGCGCGGTAGCCGGCGGCGAACCGGTACTGCGCCTGGCCTACCGGCCACCGCTGGATTTCCCCCTGATGCTGGCCTTCCTGCGCCGCCGCTCGCTGCCGGGTATCGAATACATCGACGAACGCAGCTACCAGCGCGTGGTCCTGGCCAACGGCGTGGCCAGCCTGATCCGGGTCACCGCCGACCCCAAACGCCCGGAACTGCGCCTGCAACTGGGCACTACCGACCCACGCGCCATCCCCGGCATTGTTGCCAAGGTCCGGCGCGTGTTTGACCTGGATGCCGATCTCAGCACCGTCCATGCCACATTGGCGGCGGAGCCGCTGCTGGCTGCCGGCATCCAGCAACGGCCGGGATTGCGCATCCCCGGCGGCTGGGATGGTTTCGAGGTCGCCGCGCGCGCCGTGCTCGGCCAGCAGGTCAGCGTCGCTGCCGCCACCACCTTGGCCCGACGCCTGGTTGACCGTTTTGGCGAGCACCTGCCCGGCCTGCCGGACGGCCTGGACCGGCAGTTCCCGGCACCGGCAATCGTGGCCGAGGCCCCTCTGGAAAGTATCGGTCTGCCACGCACCCGTGCTGCAACGCTACGTGCGATCGCCCGCGCCTGCGCCGATGACCGATTGGATTTCAGCCGTGCGCAGACGCTGGAAAGCTTCGTGCAAAAAGCCACTGCCCTGCCCGGCATAGGCCCGTGGACGGCGCATTACATGGCCTTGCGAGCGATGGGCATGCCCGATGCCTTCCCCGCCGGTGACCTGGTCCTGCAACAGGTACTGGGTCAAGGCCAACGCCTGAGCGAGCGCGAGACCGAGCGTCGCTCACAAGCCTGGCGCCCATGGCGCGCGTACGCCGTGCTGCACTTATGGCACCTTGCAGTGCCGGCGGAAAAGAAGAACCCCAAGATTGCAACGGAGGCCAGCGCATGAACACCCTGTACTACGACCGCTTTGACAGCCCCATCGGCACGCTGACCGTGGCCGCCGACGATAGCGGCGTACGCCACATCCTGTTCGCCGAGAATCGCCACGACGCCAAGGGCCGCGAACACTGGCAACGTGACCCCGATGCGGTGGCCGAGCCCCGCCGCCAGTTGCTGCAATACCTGCGCGGCGAACGCCAGGATTTCCAGCTTGAGCTGGCCCCGGTCGGCACTGATTTCCAGCTGCAGGTCTGGCACACGCTGGCGCAGATTCCATTCGGCGCGACCTGGAGCTACCGGCAGCTCGCCGAGCGCATCGGCCGGCCGACCGCGACGCGTGCCGTAGGCGCCGCCAACGGTCGCAATCCCCTGCCGATCGTGCTGCCCTGCCACCGCGTCATAGGCAACAACGGCACGCTTACCGGTTTTGGTGGTGGGCTGCCGACCAAGGCCGCGTTGTTGAAGCTGGAAGGCGTGCCTACCGAAGGTGAGCGGGTAGCCGATCTGTTTGGCTGATCTGCCCAGCTTCCCGCGTGCGCGTTGCTTGCCCGTGCTACTGGGTCGATCAGCCCCGGGCAACATGCCGAAGGTTGTATTTGTACGGTCACCGGTGCGGCCTATCATGGCGCAATGACTTCCCTACGCATTTCGGCCACTGCACTGGCCTGCGCACTGCTTGCCGCCTGCGCCACGACGCCCTCCTCGCCAACCACTGCCCAGGAAGTACCGCCCACGGTACTGATGATCTCCATCGACGGCCTGCGCGCGGACAAGCTCAGCCAGGCCGACAGCCCCAACCTGATGCGCCTGGCCCGCGAAGGCGTACGCAGCATCGGCATGCGCCCGTCCTACCCCGCGCTCACCTTCCCCAACCACTACACCCTGGTCACCGGTCTGCGCCCGGACCACCATGGCCTGGTGCACAACGCCATGAGCGCCGACGCCTTGGGCGAGTTCAAGGTCAGCGACCGTGCCGCCGTGCAGAACGCCGCCTGGTGGGACGGCGGCGAGCCGATCTGGGTGAGCGTACGCAAGGCTGGCTTCAAGAGCGCCACGTGGTCCTGGCCGGGCAGCGAGGCGCCGGTACGTGGCCTGCACGCCAACCAGTGGCGCATGTATGACGAAAGCGTGCCCTTGCCCGAACGCATGAACCAGGTACTTGCCTGGCTGCATGGCGAGCCGGACGCAATCAAACCGCGCTTCGTCGCCACCTACATGGAGCAGGTCGACAAGGCCGGTCATGCGCACGGCCCGGACTCGGCCGAGTACACCGCAGCGGTGCAGCAGGTGGATGCAGCGGTAGGCCAATTGATCGATGGCATGCGCCGTGATGGGCTGCTTGATCGCACCAATGTGATCGTGGTTTCCGATCACGGCATGGCAACGGTGAAAGACGGCAATGCGGTCGCCATCGAGGACATGGTGTCGCCGGATGTCGCCAAGGTGGTGTCCGTCGGCCAGTCGGTGGGCTTCACGCCCTTGCCCGGCAAGCAAGCCGAAGCCGAGCGCGCCCTGCTGGGCGAGCACCCGCATTACCAGTGCTGGAACAAGGCTCAGCTGCCGCCGCGCTGGCACTATGGCAGCAACCCGCGTGTGCCGGCCATCGTCTGCCAGATGCAGGAAGGCTGGGATGCCTTGACCCGCGAGACCATCGCCAAACGCCCGCCAGGCGATCGCGGCTCGCATGGCTATGACCCGGCCCTGCCGTCGATGCAGGCGGTGTTCGTGGCGCGCGGCCCGGCCTTTGCGCGGGGCAAGCAACTCAGCGCCTTCGACAATGTGGATGTCTACCCCTTGCTGACCCGCCTGATCGGCATCCCGGCCCAGCCCAACGATGGCGATCCGCAGGCCCTGCAACAGGCACTGCGCAGCGCCAAGTGAGTGCAGGAACGCTGTAGCCCGGGTAAGCGAAGCGCACCCGGGATTCCGCACCCGGGAATCCCGCGCATCCGGATCAAGACACAAAAAAAAGCGGCGCAATGCGCCGCTTTCTTCTTGCCACTGCCGGGCTGGATCAGCCGGCCTTGGCGACGGTCTTCTTGGCAACGGCCTTCTTGGCCGGGGCCTTGGCGACAGTCTTCTTGGCGACCGGCGCAGCTGCACCCACGGCCACCTTGCTCACGTGCGAACGCGAATTGCCGTAGCTGGCGTTGTAGCGCTTGCCCTTGGCGGTCTTACGGTCACCCTTACCCATGTCGTCAACTCCTTGGTTTGTAATCAGTTACCCCGTGCATGCACGGGTTTGGCGAGGCCGCAACAAGCGCCCTCGCGCATGGACAGGAAGCCTACCATGCGCCCCTCAATGTGCGCAGCTGGCGTCATGCACATGCACATGGTTCAGCCGCAGGTTGACCACATGCGCCAACCCGACCAGCACACCGCCCACCGTCATCACCACGGCATGCGGGATACGCGAATGGTGCAGTTCCGGATGCAGCAGCCCGGCCCATAGCAGCAGCAGCCCCGGCACCAGCAGCAGCAGCGCAAACAACGCGCGGTGGCGCAGATAGCCCCAGATCAGGCTGAACAGGCCCAGCACGGTGACGAAGATGACGATGGTGGCTTCCACCCCCTCACTCATCCAGAACGACAGGCCCAAGGCTGGCGCAACCGCCAACAAGGCCGGCAACAATGCGCAATGCACCGCACAGATCAAGGATCCGGTCGCACCAAAGCGATCGAGGAATTTGCGTAGTCCGGTGGATGGGGTGGGCATGACTTCCAGCAGGGGCGACGGAACGTTATGGAATAATATAACATAATCATCGTCCCCGCCCGAACTGTCTGCGCCATTCCCCTTGCCGCCAACGGTTCAGCCTGCAATCCCAGTGATACACAGTAACAGAGAGATCATCATGCCCCTTCCCCGCCGCACCCAGCACCACCTGCTGTTCCTGGCCCTTGCCGCCGCCCTGCCCGCCGTCGCCAGTGCTGCCGATGAGGACGCCGGGCAGAGCCACCATCTCACCGAACTGACCGCCGTAAAGGTCACCGCCTCGCCGCTGCAAGGTTCGGCCGACTCCCTGGCCCGGCCGGTTGAAGTGCTGGCCGGCACCGATCTGGACGAACACAAATCCGGTACCCTGGGCGACACCGTGGCCAAGTTGCCGGGCGTGCAGAGCACCTTCTTCGGTCCCGGCGTGGGCCGGCCGATCATCCGCGGCCAGGAAGGCCCGCGCGTGGCAGTGGTTTCCAATGGCGTCGGCAATATGGATGCCTCCACGGTCAGCGCCGATCACGCCTCCAGCATCGAACCGTTCCTGGCTGATCAGATCGAAGTCCTGAAGGGGCCGGCCACCCTGTTGTTCGGCAGCGGCGCGATTGGCGGCGCGGTCAACGTAGTGGATGGCCGCATTGCCAGCGAGGTGCCGGACCGCCCGCTCAGCGGCCGCGCCGAGCTGCGTGGCAATTCGGTCAATGAAGAACGCAGCGGCATGTTCCGCCTGGATGGGGTCAGCGGCGACAACCTGGTCCTGCATGTCGATGGCCTGATCCGCAACGGCGATGACTACCGCATCCCCGGTTATGCGATCGACCCGCATGCACTGGACGCCGACGGCCATGGTGACCATGACGCCGACAGCGACGAGCTCGGCACCCGCGGCCGCCTGGACAACAGCTCGGTGCGCACGCGTGCCGGCGGCGTCGGCGCGACCTGGTTCGGCGAAAGCGGCTACCTCGGCGCATCGCTGGGCACCTACCGCAGCAACTACGGCATCCCCAATGGCGCCCACGTGCATGCCGACGACGACCACGGCCACGATCATGGCGACGATGACCACGACCACGCGCATGAAGAAGACGGCGAAGAACACGACGTGCGCATCGACATGGTGCAGAACCGCTTCGACCTGAAGGGCGGCCTGTACAACCCGACCTCGTTCCTGAAGAGCGTGACCCTGCGCGGCGGCTACACCGACTACGAGCACACCGAACTGGAAGCCGGCACGCCCTCCACCCGCTTCACCAACAAGGGTTTTGAAGGCCGCCTGGAAGCGGTGCAGCAACCGCTGGCCGGCTGGGACGGTGCCTTCGGCCTGCAGTTCGGCAATAGCGATTTTGGTGCCATCGGTGAGGAAGCCTTCGTGCCCGGTACCACTACCGACACGTTGGGTGCGTTCGTGCTGCAGGAGAAGCAGTTCGGCCCATTCAAGCTGGAACTGGGCGCCCGCCATGACCGGGTCAAGCTGGATACTGACGATGCCCAGCGCAACCGCAGCTTCGGCGCGACCAACCTGTCCGCGTCGGGCATCTGGACCTTGAACGACACCTTCGACCTGCGCTTCGGCGTGGATGCGTCCGAGCGCGCACCGACCAATGAAGAGCTTTACGCGGCCGGCGCGCATATCGCCACGCGCTCGCTGGAGATCGGCAACGCCAACATGGACACCGAGCGCGGTCAGCGTGTCGAGCTGGGCCTGCACGCGCACAACGAGCGTATCGACGTGCAGGCGGCGATCTACCAGACCAAGTTCAAGGACTTCATCTACCTCGCCGACACCGGCGTGGCCGAAGGTGGCCTGCCGGTACGCGCCTGGACCCAGAACGACGCCACCTTCAAGGGCGCCGAAGCCGAAGCAACCTGGCACATGATCGAAGGCCTGTCCGGTGACTGGGACCTGCGCGTGTTTGGTGACTATGTGAAGGCAGAGCTGGATGGCAGCGGCAGCCGCAACGTCGATATCGCCGTACCGCACGGTGATCATGCGCACCACTACAACGTCGAGCTGGCCAATGGTGGCTACCTGCCACGTATCGCACCTGCCCGCGTTGGCGCCGACCTGCACTGGTCGCTGGGCGGCTGGCGTGCCTCGCTGGGCGCGGTGCGCTATGGCAGCCAGAAGGATGTCGCGCTGAACGAAGAGCCCAGCAGCAGCTATACGTTGGTCGATGCCCACCTCGCTTACCGTTGGGATCGCAGCGGCGACAACAGCTATGAAATATTCCTCGATGGCAGCAACCTGACCAACCGCGAAGCGCGTCCGCATACCTCGTTGCTACGTGACTATTCGCCGTTGCCGGGGCGAGGCGTGGCGTTTGGTATCCGCGCCTGGTTCTAAGCGGTGGCTGGCGACAACAATCAGGGCTGTTGCTTTGAGCTGTTGCTTTGAGCTGTTGCTTTGAGCTGTTGCTTTGAGCTGTTGCTTTGAGCTGTTGCTTCGCTTTGAGCTTCAGCCTTTGCTGTCCCCTCTCCCGCCTGCGGGAGAGGGGTAGGGGTGAGGGCAAGCTTCTGCTTCCGCTCTTTGTCTCTGCGCTTTAGCCTCTGCCCCCCCTACAAGCCGAGCACAGATGAAAGCCACCGCAAGGTGGCTTTTTTCGCTGACCAACTTGCGGAGAAGCGCATTTAAAAGTGCAAGAAAGGCGGATCAAAAGCGCCCCCATCCGCCCTCCGGGCACCTTCCCCCGCAAGCGGGAGAAGGGACAGCCGAAGCCGAAGCCAAAGCCGAAGCCGAAGCCGAAGAAAGAGCAAGAGCCAAAGCAAGGGCCAGAGCAAGAGCAAGAGCAAGGGCAAGGGCAAAGACAAAGACAAAAGCAATAGCAACAACTTCAAAACCTGCCAGCCGCCACTCGCAATTACGTGCATATACACATAAAATCAAGTCATCGCCCCGCCGACAACGCCCATGCACGCCGCCAGCCCCTGCACCTGCTTCCAACTGCGCCGCGCCGCGCGCCGTGTATCCCAGGTCTATGACCGGCACCTGGCCGCCGCCGAGCTGAGCCTCAACGCCTATTCCATCCTGCGCCGCTCCAGCCAGCCCCGCCCGCTGGGCGAGCTGGCCGATGCGCTGGGCATGGATCGCACCACCCTCACCCGCAACCTCAAGCCACTGTTGGAAGCAGGCCTGCTCAGCTCCGGGCCCGGCGAAGATGCGCGCCGCCGCGAGCTGCACATCACCGCCAGCGGCAAGCGTCGCCTGCAGAAGGCCTTCCCGCTCTGGCGACAAGCGCAGGAGGAAATCGAGACGCTGTTCGGCAGCACGCGTACCGCAGCGCTCAACCAGCAACTGGAAGCCCTGAACCAGGTGCTGGAACAAGGGCAGCACGCATGAACAACGCATCCCCAACACGAACGCCCTGGCTGCTCTTGCTGGCCGCCTCCAGCATCCTGATGGTGACCATGGGCGTGCGCCAGACCAGCGGCCTGCTGATCGACCCCATCCATGTTTCCACCGGTCTGGGCATCGCCCAGATCAGTTTTTCGCTGGCCATTGGCCAGTTCGTCTGGGGTGCGGTGCAACCCTTGTTCGGGGCGATGGCCGATCAACGTGGCCCGTTGCCGGTACTCATCGGCGGCGGCCTGCTGCTGGCGGTCGGGCTGGTGGCGGCTCCCCTGCTGCCCGGCGCCTGGGGGCTCAATCTCAGCTTCGGCCTGTTGCTCGCCGCCGGTGCCGGTGCCGGCAGCTTCTCGGTGCTGATCGGCGCCACCGCCTGGCGCATCCCCGCGCAGAAGCGCTCGATGGCAGCCGGCATCATCAACGCGGGCGGCTCGCTGGGACAGTTCCTGTTCGCACCACTGGTGCAGTTGTTGCTGAGCGCCTTCGGCTGGATCAAGACCGTGTATGCGCTGGCCTTCATCGTGGTGCTGTCGCTGCCGCTGGCCTGGCCGCTACGCAAGCGCGCCCCACGCAACGACGGGGCCGTCGACGGCGAGGCGCTGCGCCCGCAATTGCAGCGCGCGCTGCGCGACCGCAGCTACTGGTGCCTGCACCTGGGCTTTTTCACCTGTGGCGTGCATATCGCCTTCCTGGTGACTCACCTTCCGGGTGAAATCGCGCTGTGCGGGCTCTCCCCCAATGTGGCTTCGATCTCGATCGCGCTGATCGGCCTGTTCAACGTCGCCGGCAGCCTGATCATCGGCGCGCTCGGTGAGCGCTTCCGCATGAAGTGGCTGCTGTTCTGGATGTACCTCAGCCGCGCCGTGCTGATAGGCGTCTATCTGGTTTCGCCACCCACGCCGATGACGTTCTATGTGTTCGCCGCTGCGCTCGGCTTTACCTGGCTGGCCACGGTGCCGCCGACGGCCGGCTTGGTCGGCAAGCTGTTCGGGCCTCGGCATATGGGCACCTTGTTCGGCCTGACCCTGCTCTCGCACCAGATCGGCGCATTCTTCGGCGCCTGGCTGGGCGGCGTGGCGTTGGAATATGGCGGCGACTTCAGCTGGATGTGGTACGCGGACATGCTGCTGGCCGTCGCGGCAGCGCTGGTCAACCTGCCCATCCGCGAGGCGCCGCTGCAGCGCAGGCTCGCCACCAGCTGAACCAAACGGCGCGCTGCAACGTGCTGTTTCATGCCGCCCATTGAAACCGGACACTTTTGTCCGGATCATATGCCGCATGACTTCCATTCGTTCCGATGCCGCCGCGCGTCGTGCCTTGCTATTGGACGCGGCCGACGCCGTGTTCGGCGAGCACGGCATCACCGCCCCGCTTGATCTGGTGGTGGAACGCGCCGGCGTCGGCCGCGCCACCCTGTACCGCAACTTCCCCGACCGCACTGCGCTGGTTGAAGCGCTGCTGCAGCGGACCGTGGAGAAAATCGAGGCCCACCTGCAGGAACTGGGCGATCGCGACGACGCCTTGTTCGAGCTGATCAAGGGCATGGCACGGCGCATCGTGCATTCCCCCGCCCTGGCCGACTACTGGCGTGCAGTGGACCGCGACGACCCCGCCATCAAGGCGGCGCGCGAGCGCATCCTCAAACTGTCGGCTCCGGCCCTGCAGCGCGCCAAGGCCGCCGGCCTGTGCCGGCCGGACCTGGAACTGGCCGATATCTCACTGATCTCCAGCATGCTGGGCGCGGCCCTGCGCGGGCGTACCGCCGAAGATCGCGCCACCCTCGCACGGCGTGCGATTGAATTGCTGCGTCCCGGCCTGTCCGCGCCGGTTTCGCCGGAAGCCAAATGAAACCGCTCAAACCCATTCCGGATTGGGAGGAACACGAAAAGCCCTCCCTGCCCGGTTCGGCCTCGATGCCTTGGCACCCGCCCTACCGGCGCGCGGCCTATGCCGCAGTAGCGGTGCTGGTTGCCATCACCGGCGGCCTGGGCAATGCGCTGATCAGCGCCAACCTGCCGTGGATCACCGGCCAGATGGGCCTGCAGGCCAGCGAGGCGAACTGGCTGGTCGCCGCCTATCTGATGGTCAACGTCAGTGCCAACCTGCTGGTGTTCAAGTTCCGCCAGGAGTACGGCATCCGTCTATTCGCCGAGATCGGCCTGGGCACCTACGCTGCACTGGCCGTGCTGCACCTGTTTGTCGGCAATACCACCACCACGCTGCTGGTACGTGCCGGCAGCGGCTTTGCCGGCGCTGCCTGCACTACCCTTGGCACGCTGTACATGCTGCAGGCACTACCGCGCAAATATGTCGGCAACCTGCTGGTGATCGGCGTGGGCCTGTCGCAGCTGGCGGTGCCACTGGCCTGGCTGCTGTCGCCCAGCCTGCTCGACCATGGCGAGTGGCAGAACCTGTATCTGTTCGAAGCCGGCCTGGCGCTGTGTTCGTTCGCGGCGGTGGTGGTGCTGAAGCTGCCGCCCGGCATCCAGATCAAGGTATTCGAACGCAAGGATTTCCTCACCTTCGCCCTGCTCGCGCCCGGGCTGGCCTTGCTGGTGGTGGTGCTGAGCCAGGGCTATCTGCATTGGTGGTTCGATTCTCCATGGCTGGGCTGGGCGTTGGCCGCCGCCGTGGTGCTGATCACCGCTGGCCTGTGCATCGAGCACCAGCGCCGCAACCCGCTGCTGCAGGTGCGCTGGCTGATGGGTCCGGTGATGCTGCGCTTCATCGTCGGCGCGTTCCTGATCCGCTTCCTGACCAACGAGCAGTCCTACGGGATGATCACGATGATGCGCACGCTGGGCATGGGACCGGATCAAATGGCGCCCTTGTTCGGGGTGATCCTGATCGGCGTGCTGGTCGGCATCGCCGCCGGTGCGCTGACCTTCGGCCCGAAGGCGCTGATCCCGCAGCTGCTGACCTCGATCATCCTGCTGGGCACTGCTGCCTTCCTCGACCAGCACCGCACCAGCCTGGACCGGCCGATGGACTTTGCCCTCAGCCAGTTCTTCGCGGCGGTGGGCAGCGGCATGTTCATGGGCCCGCTGATGCTGATGGGTATCCGCCAGGCGATGGCGCGCGGGCTGGACCACATCGTGTCCTTCATCGTGATCCTGTCGCTGACCCAGAGCTTTGGCAGCCTGGCCGGCTCGGCCCTGCTCAGCAGCTACCAGTTGCACCGCGAGCACATCTATTCGACGGCGCTGGTGAGCCAGCTCAACCCCGCCGATCCGCAGGTGGCGCGCCGCCTGCAACTGCAGCAACAAGCCTACGCCCGCGTCATCACCGACCCGGTACAACTCAAGGCACAGGCCAGTGCCGCGCTGGCGGCGACCGCCAAACGCGAGGCCAATGTGCGGGCATTCAACGACGTCTTCGCACTCAGTGGCTGGGTGGCGATCTGCTTCCTGAGCTGGTTGTTGCTGGAAGTGACGTTGCGCAATCCACGTGTGAAACAGGTGATCCGGCGTGACCGCGCCGGCACCCAGAACCAACGGGCACAAACATGAGCAACAAGACCGAAACCGCTGCATCCACACCGGCACCGCCCCCGGTATCCAAGTACAACCGGCCCAGCCGCACCAGCGTGGTGGTGATGATCGCCGTCGCCCTGGTCGGGCTGACCCTGATCCTACGTGCCTGGCAGCTGTGGCCATTCAACAGCCCGCGCATGCACACCGACGATGCCTATGTGCGTGGCCAGGTGACGGTGCTGGCGCCGCAGGTAAACGGCTATGTCACCGAAGTACTGGTCAGTGACTTCGACCACGTGAAGAAAGACCAGCCGCTGCTGCGCATCGACGACCGCATCTACCGGCAGAAGGTGGATCAGGCCCAGGCCTCGCTGGAAGACGCCCGCGCACAGTTGGCCAACTCCGACCAGAGCCAGGCGCAGAACCGCGCGCAGATCAGCTCGGCACGCGCCAACTACGCCGCCGAACAGGCCGAGCAGCAGCGCAGCCGCACCGAACTGCGGCGCTACGAAACCCTGGCTTCGCAGCAGCTGGTGTCCAACAGCGACCGCGACAAGCTGCGCTCGTCGGCGCAGGCGGCAACGGCAGGTGTGGCGCAATCGCAGGCCGCCATCCATATCGCCGAGGAAACCCTCACCTCCACCCAGGTCGCGCGCAAGGGCCTGGAAGCCAAGGTCGCCATGGCCGAAGCGGCGCTGGAGCTGGCCAGGATTGACCTGGACAACACCGTGATCAAAGCCCCGCGCGATGGCCAGGTATCGGAAGCCAGCGTGCGCCTGGGCCAATACGTGACCGCCGGCAGCCAGTTGCTGTTCCTGGTGCCGGACACGCTATGGGTCGTTGCCAACTACAAGGAAGGCCAGACCTGGAACATGGCCATCGGCCAACCGGCAACTTTCAGCGTGGATGCGTTCCAGGGCAAGAAGCTGACCGGCCACATCGAGCAGATCGCCCCGGCCACCGGTTCGGAGTTCTCGGTGCTCAAGCCCGACAACGCCAGCGGCAACTTCACCAAGGTGGTGCAACGGCTGCCGATCCGCATCGCCATCGACCCCGACCAGCCGCTCGCCGCGCGCCTGCGCCCCGGCATGTCGGTGGTGGTTGAAGTAGATACGGCAGCAACACCCGCGCAGCAGCGATAAGCGCTAGGCGGTAGTGCCGAGCCATGCTCGGCAGAGGCTTTCCCAGCAAAAGCTGCCCTCACCCCAACCCCTCTCCCGCATGCGGGAGAGGGGCTAAAGACAAAAACTACCCCTCCCCAACCCTTCCCTTTGCTACGCAAAAGGGAGGGGGTGAAAACTGTAGTGCCGAGCCATGCTCGGCAGAGGCTTTCCCGGTGAAGCCCTCGAACCACCCGCACATCCATCGCAGTAAAAGCCCGCCACGCGGCACAAGTACGGCCCAGAAACAACCGCATCCCAGCCAACCCCCGATTCAAAACGGACCACGCCGTCCTTCAACACAACGGCAAGGACTAACGCGCTAGGCTGTACCCAGTTCCCAGCCAGGAGAACCCGCGATGAAATCGATTCTGACCGCCGCCGTCCTGGCCGCGCTCACGGCCACCACCGCCAATGCCGCCGACACGCTGTACGCCGGCGGCCCCATCGTCACCGTCGACGACAAGCAGCCCAGCGCCGAAGCAATCGTGGTCCGTGATGGCCGCATCGCCTTTGTCGGCAGCCGCAGCGCAGCACGCGACTTCAGCCCGAACGCGCGGCAGATCGACCTGCAAGGACACACGCTGGTGCCGGGCTTCCTGGATGCCCACGGCCACGTCTCGGGCGTCGGCCTGCAAGCACTAGCCGCCAACCTGTTGCCCGCCCCCGATGGCGAAGGCAACTCGATTCCGGCGCTGCAGAAGATCATGCGCGAGTTCCGCGCACACCCCACCACACCCGAGGGCTACAAGGTGCTGATCGGCTTCGGCTACGACGATTCGCAGCTGACCGAACAGCGGCATCCAACCCGCCAGGATCTGGATGCGATTGCTACCGATGTCCCCATCATCCTGATGCACCAATCCGGCCATCTCGGCGCCTACAACAGCAAGGCTCTGGAGTTGGCCGGCATCACCGCCGACACGCCCAACCCGCCGGGTGGCGTGATTCGCCGCGAAGCCGGCGGCAACGTTCCCGATGGCGTGCTTGAAGAAAGCGCACACAGCCTGGCCTTGGCCAAGCTGATGCCAGCCATGACCGCTGAGCAATCGCTGGCCATGCTCGAGGCCGGGCAGGCCTTGTACATGAAGTACGGTTACACCACCGCGCAGGATGGCAAGACCGATGCCGGCACCTTGCAGCTGCTGCCCATGGCGGCGAAGGCCGGCAAGCTGAAGATCGACGTGGTGGCCTATCCCGATATCGAAGTGGCGCTGCACAACCCGGCCATGCAGGGCCCGTTCTATGGCCTGAACTACACCGATCACTACCGCATCGGCGGGGTGAAGATCAGCCTGGATGGTTCACCGCAAGGCAAGACCGCGTGGCTGAGCAAGCCCTACTACAAGGTTCCCGCAGGCGAGAAGCCGGACTATGCCGGCTACCCCGCCTTCCCGGACGCCAAGGTCGACGATCTCATCAGCCAGGCTTGGGGCCATGGCTGGCAGGTGCTGGCGCATGCCAATGGCGATGCCGCCATCGACCAGCTGATCCATGCCGTGTCCGTCGCTGAAGCGAAGTACCCGGACAAGCATCTCGTGCCAGTACTGATCCACGGCCAGACGCTACGCAAGGATCAGGTCGGCGAGTTGCGCCGCCTGGGCATTTTCCCGTCGCTGTTCCCGATGCACACCTATTACTGGGGCGACTGGCACCGCGACTCGGTGCTGGGGCCGGAACGCGCCAAAAACATTTCGCCGACGCAGTGGGTACTGGATGCCGGCATGGTGTTCACCTCGCACCACGACGCGCCGGTGGTGTTCCCGGATTCGATGCGGGTGCTGGATGCCACGGTCAACCGCGTGACCCGCAGCGGCCGTGTGCTTGGCCCCGAGCAGCGCGTATCGCCGGAAATTGCACTGAAATCCATCACCTTGTGGGCGGCGCGGCAATATGGCGAAGAGAGCAGCAAGGGCTCGATCGAAGTCGGCAAGCGCGCGGATCTGGCCCTGTTGTCGGACAACCCGCTGAGCATCGAGCGCAGCCAGTTGCACACCATCAAGGTGCTGCAGACCATCAAGGATGGCGAAGTGGTTTACGAGGCAACGCCGACACCTTGAGCAGACTGGCTGGAGCCCAGGGCGTGAAGCTTCCCCCTCCGCAACCCTCCCCTTTGCTACGCAAAAGGGAGGGAGCGTAGTGCCGAGCCATGCTCGGCAGGGGCTTTACCCTTAGCACTTAACGTCTTGGCACCGGCCCGAGCCGCGAAGCCACGGCGATACCCGAGCGCATTGAGCTGGCCGAAGCAGGCACGGTGAGGGCTATCGGCTAACGGCTCCCCTCACCCCAACCCCTCTCCCGGAGGGAGAGGGACTTTGACCATCAGCCTGGGCTTTGAGCTTCAGCCTGCGCAGTTCGCGCATAGGCCGTGCACTTCCAGCGTCTGCGCCTGCGGCTTGAAACCCAGTTCCTTGGCGCGGGCTTCCAGCTGCCGGACGATGTCGCGGTCCTCCAGCTCCACCGCGCTATGGCAGCGGTCGCAGATCAGGAACGGCACCGAGTGCTGGTTGCTGCTGGGGTGATGGCAGGCGACAAACGAGTTGACCGAGGCCAGCTTGTGCACGAAGCCATTGGCCATCAGGAAATCCAGCGCGCGGTACACGGTAGGCGGGGCATCGGCGCCCACGCCCTTGCCTTCGCGCACCCATTCCAGCAGCTCGTAGGCCTTGACCGGCTTGCCTGCCTCGGCGATGAGGCGCAGCACGTTGGCGCGGATCGGCGTCAGCCGCAGACCGCGCTCACGGCACACCCGCTCGACCACCGCAACAAAATCCGCCGCGTCTTCAACGTGGTGGTGCGGGGCGGTACAGGAGTGTGCGTCGGTCATGGCTACCTCGTCGGAATCAGGCCGTTGGGATCTTGATGAGTGCGGCGTCGATGCGTTTCAAGGCCTCGTCGCGGCCGGCCAGGTACACGGTATGGGAAATGTCAGGGCTCACCTGGGTGCCGGTGATGGCCACGCGCAGCGGCTGGGCAACCTTGCCCATGCCGATTTCCAACTGGGCGGCCACGTCGTGCAGCGCCGCCGACACGCCTTCGGCGGTCCATTCAGCTGCGGCCAGCAACTCGCGCGCCTTGCCCAGCGGAACCTCGGCGCCGGCCTTGAAATGCTTGGCCACCGCGGCTTCGTCGTACTCGGTCAGCGGGGTGTACCAGACCACGGCCTTCTCGGCCATTTCCTTCAGGGTCTGCACGCGCTCGCGCAGGGCGATGACCACGTCCACCGGTGCCGGGCCCTTGGCCAGGTCCAGGCCCAGCTTTTCCAACTGGTAGACCAGGTGTGGCGCAATGGATTCAGGCGTTTCGGTCTTCAGGAAGTGCTGGTTGACCCAGCCCAGCTTGGCCATGTCCAGGCGCGCGGCCTTGGAGTTGCAGTTGGTGACGTCGAACAGGTCGATCAGTTCCTGGCGGGTGAAGATCTCCTGGTCGCCGTGCGACCAGCCCAGGCGGGCCAGGTAGCTCAGCAGCGCCTCGGGCAGGTAACCGGCGTCTTTGTACTGCATGACATCGGCCGCACCGGTGCGCTTGGACAGCTTGGCGCCCTGCTCGTCCAGGATCATCGGCATGTGGCCGAACTTCGGCACCGGCGCACCGATGGCCTGGTACAGATTGATCTGGCGCGGGGTGTTGTTGATGTGGTCATCACCGCGGATGACCTCATTGATGTTCATGTCCCAATCGTCGACCACCACCGCGAAGTTGTAGGTGGGGTAGCCATCCGGACGGAAGATGACCATGTCATCCAACTCGCTGTTGGCGATTTCGATGTTGCCCTTGATCAGGTCATCGAACAGCACGGTGCCGTCGAGCGGGTTCTTGAAGCGGATGACGCGGTTCGGGTCGTCCTTGTACGGCAGGTTGAGCTCGCGGGCGGCGCCGTTGTAACGCGGCTTCTCCTGCTTGGCCATGGCGGCTTCGCGCATGGCATCCAGCTCTTCCTTGGTCTCGTAGGCGTAGTAGGCCTTGCCGTCGGCAATCAGCTGCTCGGCCACTTCCTTGTAACGGGCGACGCGGTCGGTCTGGTATATCGGGCCCTCGTCATAGCCCAGCCCCAGCCAATCCATCGCCTCAAGGATGGCATCGATGGCGGCCTGGGTTGAGCGCTCGCGGTCGGTATCTTCAATGCGCAGCACGAACTCACCGCCACGGTGGCGCGCCTCCAGCCAGCAATACAGCGCGGTGCGGGCGCCACCAATATGCAGGTAGCCGGTGGGACTGGGGGCAAAGCGGGTACGGACGGTCATGACGGGCGCAGAAG
>Ga0308157_10001456_pt1 | contig 48627 bp, 52 predicted proteins | sample PhyBR1_FD_201035 | JGI IMG/M metagenome (GOLD analysis project Ga0308157, IMG submission 201035) | Phyllosphere microbial communities from UC Gill Tract Community Farm, Albany, California, United States - DLSLB.R1 | ecosystem: Host-associated > Plants > Phyllosphere > Unclassified | place: USA...
GCGGCCCGAGGTCGAGGTGACCCTGCGCCAGGCCGGTCCGCTGAAGGTCTGGGTCGACGGCGAGGTGCGCAATCCGGGCGTATTCGACATGCCGGGCGACATCGACGCCTATCAGGCCGTCATCATGGCCGGCGGCGTCCTGCCGTCGTCCAGAGCCTCCCGTTGCGCCCTGATCCGCCGCGGACCGGGCGATGTCCGCATGATGAAGGCGATCGACCTGAGCGCGCCGCGCGCCGAGATCCTGTCGCTGCGGCGCGGCGACATCATCTTCGTGCCGCGCTCGACCCTGGGCGAACTGGCCGCCTTCTTCACCCAGGTCCGCGCCGCCCTGCCGATCGGCTTCTCCTACGCCATCAACGGCGGCTACGCCTCGACCTGACGCGCGTCAGAGACGCCGGTGCGATGGGCGGGTTGCGTTGAGGGCTAAAGGCGGCTTTCGACTCCGGCCGTTCATAGCGATCGCTCGCGCTGCTTGGGCTCCTAGCGAAGTTGGGGCAGTTACGTATCGACGGCTGCGGAGAGATATGAGAACGTCACGGACGTTTCCGGGGGGAAAGCGTCATGTCGATCTCAGTCATTCTCGGTGAAATCCTTTTTGCGGCCCACAAGGCGCGGCGCGGGCTGATCCTGGGGACGCCGGCCGCCATGGCGGTCGGCATACTAGTGATGATCATTCGGAACTGGCCTCATCATCACTGACTGTCGGCTTTTCACGCGAATGTCAGTTTATGGCAAATCTCTGTTCTCTAAGTTGCCCTTGCAGCATTGGCGCCGCTTGGGAGGGTAGAGATGAAGAAACTGATTATTGCCGCGTCTTTCGCAGACTCAATGCTGGTGGGCGTTCCTTCGGCGTCGGTCAGTCCCTCAATGTGTTATTTTAAGTATGACCAAGCGATAAGCAGTTGCAGAACGAGTGCGTCATGCATGTTTGGCGCAGAACTGATCTACATCCCCGCCTAGAGCGTCTTAAGGTCGTTCACCAATAACATCATTTATTTTTAGGCCTGCTCTCTTCGGAGGGCGGGCCTTTTTCTTTTTGGGCGTGTTGTGATCGGACGGAGAAGACCGCTTTCGACCCTTAGCGGATATTCGCGGCTCTGCCTTTGGTAATATTAGTCGAAATGAGCCGCTTCCGCCTCACGGACGAGTGTAAAAGTCATCCAGCCCAAGGGGCTTAAACCGTGGTCGGGGCGAGAGGATTCGAACCTCCGACCCTCTGGTCCCAAACCAGATGCGCTACCAGGCTGCGCCACACCCCGGACCGACGGAGCGTCCTCATGACACGACGGAGCCGCCTCCGCAACGGATGAGACGGCCTATTGTCGCTCAGGGATGAAAGAAGGGGTGTTTAACCTGATCGCCGGGCCTGGCGCCGATCTCGTCGGCGCGGCCGGCCCGCAATTCCAGCACCCCGTTGGCCGCCCCGTTCGAGGGAATCGGCGTGTCGGAGTTGGGCGTCGCGTGCCGGGCGATCGAGACGATTCGCCCGCGCGGGTCGATGTAGAGGATGTCCAGCGAACTGGGCGTGTTGCGCATCCAGAAGCTCTGCTCCGCCGCCACGGGGAACTGGAACAGCATCCCTCGGTCGTCGGGCAGAGGCGGTCGGAACATCAGGCCGCGCTGGCGCTTCGCGTCGTCGTCGGCGATCTCGACCATGAATTCGTGCTCGCCCGAGGTCGTGACGATCGTCAGCGGCTCCAGCGGGCGGCCGGTCGCATCCAGAGGCGCCTTCTGGGCGCAGGCCGCCGTCGCGGCGGCCGCAGAGAGGGCCAGGGCCAAAAGGATGCGCCGGTTCACCATGTCTTCGTCCTCTAGCGGACGAAAGTCATCCGCCCGCTCTGATATCCGCCACGACCAGGCCCTTGGGCCCCTGGGCGAAGCGCACGTTCACCGGATCGCCCGGCAGGAGATCGTCAAGGCCGCAGCGTCGCAGCGTCTCGACGTGGACGAAGATATCGCCCGCCTCAGCCTCGCGCACCACGAATCCATAGCCCTTGGTGCGATTGAACCATTTGACGACCGCCGCTTCCAGCGGGCCGTCAGGCAGGCCTTCCGGGCGGGCGTGAGCCGAACTGCGGACGGGATCGCGACGAACCGGCGCGGCGGTCGCCTCCAGTTCGAGAATGTTGACGACCTGCCAGCCCTTGGAGCGTTTGGCGCATTCGCAGACGATGGCCGCGCCCTCGCCCGCCAACTCATGACCCGCATCCCGCAGGCTGGTGACGTGCAGCAGCACGTCGCGCTCCTCGGTCAATTCCGGCTGGTCCGGCACGATGAAGCCATACCCCTTGCCGGCATCGAACCATTTGACCTTTCCGACGACCTTTACGGTCTCGATAGGCTCCATCACGTCACAACTCGCCACCTTGAACCCCCGCCCGCAACAATCGGGTCAGCTACACTAACACGGTTCTTTGAACTCGAACATACACGTTGCCCCTTTTACGCCACATTGTCGACAACCAAATGTCGCGCACGCGAAAAGACCGCGCGAAGTCGCTCGGTGAAAGAAATAACGATGACGGGAGAAGACGTTATTCGCCCCGCGTGGCAGTCCCTAGGGGAGTCGAACCCCTCTTTTCAGGTTGAAAACCTGACGTCCTAACCGATAGACGAAGGGACCGCTGCGCGGAGGAGCGGCCTGATAGCCGTCCCTTTTCGGCGATGCAAGAGGGCGTCTCGCGCTTTTTCAAAAAAACGACGAAAGCCTGCCTTCAAGCGTGGATCGAGAATGCAGCACGGCCGATCCGCGCAGGCTATCGCCGCCGCAAATACATTCGAATTTTCTGGGAGGAAAACTCCGCGTGGCAGTCCCTAGGGGAATCGAACCCCTCTTTCCAGGTTGAAAACCTGGCGTCCTAACCGATAGACGAAGGGACCGCTGCGCGGAGGACCGTGTAGATAGCCGCCGATTCCGCTTATGGCAAGCGCGCCGACGCGGATTTATGCGACTTTTTCAAAGACCTGCGTCGTTTCGCAGCCAAGCCTGACAGCCCTCAGGCCATACGCGGATCGGCGACGTCCTCGATCTCGAACTGGACGCCGCGACGGCCGTTCCAGTCATCGGCCTTCAGGCGTCCGACCAGGTTCAGACCGCCCTGCCCCGCCAGCAGCGCCTTGCCCGTCGGCAGGTCGGCGCAGCGCCAGGCGATAGCCCGCACCGAGGCGCCGTCCGGACCGACCAGACGGCACCGCACATGGCCGCCGTTCATGGCGACGGGCTCGCGCGCCTGCACCCCTTCCAGCGCAAACAGGGGCTCGGGGTTGGCGGGGCCGTAGGGCGCCAGTTGCTCGAAAGCCTCGAAGAGGTCGCGGGTGGCGGCGCGCGGGTCGATCAGGGCGTCGACCTCCACCCAGTCCTGGGCCACGGCCTCGACGCGCTCGGCCGACAGGCGGTCGTTGAGGAAGGCGCGCAGCTCGTCAATGCGGTCGGCCGCCACCGTCAGCCCCGCCGCCATGGCGTGGCCGCCGCCCGCGATCAGCAGTCCCTCGTTCCACGCCGCCTGCACCGCCCGTCCCAGGTTCATGCCCGGCTGCGACCGGCCCGAGCCCTTGCCCACGCCGTTGACGGCGTCGACGCCGATGACGATGACCGGCTTGCGCCAGCGTTCGCGCAGGCGCCCGGCGACGATGCCGACCACGCCGGGGTGCCAGTCCTCGCCGCAGACGACCACGGCGGCGCTGTCGTCGGCGTGGGCGCCGGTCGCCTCGACGCGGCGGACGGCCTGTTCGGTCACCTCGGCCTCGACCTCGCGCCGAGCCAGGTTCAGGGCGTCCAGCTCCTGGGCCAGCAACCTCGCCTCGTCGGCGTCATCGGTGGACAGCAGGCGCGCGCCCAGGTCCGACTTGCCGATCCGACCGCCCGCATTGATGCGCGGGCCGAGGATGAAGCCCGCGTGGTTGGTCTTGGCCGGCCCCGGCTCGGCGCCCGCCGCCGCCAGCAGGGCGCGCAGGCCCGGATTGCGCCAGTGCGACATCACCCCCAGCCCCAGACTGGTCAGGGCGCGGTTGAAGCCCGTCAGGCCCGTCACGTCGCAGATGGCGCCCATGGCGGCCAGGTCCAGCCACTGACGGATGTCGGGCTCGGCCTTGCCCTCGAACAGGCCGCGCCCGCGCGCCTCGCGGTTCAGGGCGGCCAGCAGGACGAAGACCACGCCCGCCGCCGCCAGATTGCCCTGACCCGAGCCGCAGCCCGGCCGGTTCGGATTGACCACGGCGAGGCAGGCGGGCGGCTCCTCTCGCATCATGTGGTGATCGATGACCACGACCTTCAGGCCGATGGCCGCCGCATGGGCCACCGCCTCATTGGCGGCCGCCCCGCAGTCGACGGTGATGACCAGATCGGCGCCGCGCGCCTTCAGCGTATCGAAGGCGCGCGCGCTGGGGCCGTAGCCTTCGGTCAGGCGGTCGGGGACATAGATGGGAAGGTCCGCCCCCAGCGCCCGGAACCAGCGCACCAGCAGGGCCGCGCTGGAGGCTCCATCCACGTCATAGTCGGCGAAGACGTGAACGCTGGCCTGCGCCTGCAAGGCGTCGACGATGGCGGCGGCGGCGGCGTCCATGTCCATGAAGCTGGACGGATCGGGGAACAGCGCCTTCAGCGTCGGCTTCAGGAAGTCGGCGCCCTGCTCGCCCGCCACCTTGCGCGCCGCCAGCGCCCGCGCCAGCGGTTCGTCCAGCCCCAGCGTCTGCATATGGGCGCGGATCGTCGTCGCCTCGGCCGGCCGCTGTCGCCAGGCCCGCCCGGACAGCGAGCGGCTGACGCCCAGGAAGGCGGGCGAAGCGGCGCCGTCCGCCATCAGGACGCTCGACGGGCGAAAGGAAGGGCGATGCAGGCGTGACGGGCCATGACGGACCTTTTGGACAGTTCGGGCGACGACTTTCGCCGCCGCTCAGGATCGCGGGATTCGCACCAGGACGCGACGTTCGCGCGGCTCGCACCCTAGGGGCGGGTTACGCCTGTCGCGGTCATGGGCCTCAAGGACGCGGGCGGTCGATCGGCGGCGGCGCCTTGGCGCGCTGGCGCAATTCCTCGGCGTAGGCCTCCACCTCTTCGGCGGTGCGCAGGGTCTGGGGCGACATCTGGCTGGCGTCGATACGACGGGTGATCGATTCCACGAAGGCGGCCGGGTCGCTGTCCAGCGTCCAGTCGATGCGCGCCATCTCGGCGGTCAGGGCGGTGTTGCGGCTTTCCAGACGCCCGACCTCGGCGGCGATCTCGGCCGGAGCCGGCAAGGGCGTGCTGGTGCGCGGAAAATCGGCCCAGCGCGGATACTGGCGATTCTCGTCCACCAGCTTCTGGATGCGGGGCGCCAGAGGCGACGTCGGGTCGGTTTTGGGCTCGAAGGCGCTGACGCAGCCGCCCAGCGCCACGGCAGAACTCAAGGCCATGCCCCAAGCCGCCGTCCATCCCGTCTTTTTCAGCAGAAGCGCGTTCATTTCCGTCACTGACATATGCCATCATCGCGTCGGGAGGAAGGCGTGCGAACTCGCGCGTCCCCATCGGAGGTTCGCCATGGCCAAGCGCCCGACCAAGGCCCCGCCCCAGAAGACGACGCCGGCCGACGCGCCCGCGCCGCGCAAGGCCGGGCGCCCGACCTCGGCCAAGCCCCGCGTAAAAAAGGCCGCCCCGGCTGAAAAGCCGCAACCGACCCCCACCGCGGAACCGGCGGCGACCGCCGAAGCCCCCTCCTCCGCGCCCGACTTCATGGCCTTCAGCGCCGAACAGCGTCAGCAGTTGGAGACCTTGTCGCTGAACCTGGCCAAGGCGGCGATGATGGCCCAGACGGCGGTGGCCGAGGCGGCCCTGTCGCAGGCCGACCGCCCCGCCGCCCTGTCGCCCGATCCGTTCAACGTGGCCCCGGCCATGTCCTCGATCATGACCAGTCTGGCCGCCCGGCCCGAAAAGCTGTTTCAGGCGCAGGCCGACCTGTTCGGCCGCTATATGGAGCTGTGGTCGACCACCACGCGCCGCGCCATGGGCGAGACGGTCGACAGCCCCGCCCCGGCCGACAAGCGGTTCCGCGACCCCGCCTGGTCCGAAAACCCCATGTTCGACATGATGCGCCAGTCCTATCTCGCCACCTCGGACTGGATGAACAGCCTGGTCTCCAGCGTCGAGGACGTGGACCCGCGCGTGAAACGCCGGGCCGAGTTCTTCACCCGCCTGCTGACCGACGCCTTCTCGCCCGCCAACTTCCTGGCGTCGAACCCCGTGGCGCTGAAGGCCCTGGCTGAGACCAGCGGCGAATCCCTGGTGCGCGGGATGCAGAATTTCGCCGCCGACCTGGAGCGCGGCGCCGGGTCGCTGAAGATCAGCCAGGCCGACTACGGCCGCTTCGTCCTGGGCGAGAACGTCGCCACGGCGCCGGGTCAGGTCGTCTGGCGCGACGAGCTGTTCGAGCTGATCCAGTACGACGCCGCAACGGATCAGCAGCACGCCGTCCCGCTGCTGATCTTCCCGCCGTGGATCAACAAATTCTACATCATGGACCTGCAGCCGGCGAACTCCCTGATCCGCTGGCTGAGCGCGCAGGGCTTCACCGTCTTCGTCTGCTCATGGGTCAACCCGGACCGCGACAAGGCGGAGTTCGGCCTCGACGACTATATGAAGAAGGGCGTCTATCGCGCCGTCGAGAAGACGCTGGAGCAGACCGGCCAGAAACATCTGAACGCCGTCGGCTACTGCATCGGCGGCACCATGCTGGGCGCCACCCTGGCGCACATGGCGGCCAAGGGGGACGACCGCGTCGCCTCGGCCACCTTCTTCGCCGCCCAGCACGACTTCGCCGAGGCGGGCGACCTGCTGCTGTTCACCGACGAGCACTGGCTGGCCGAGATCGAGCGGCTGATGGACGAGGCGGGCGGCGTCCTGCCCGGCACGGCGATGGCCGACACCTTCAACGCCCTTCGCGCCAATGACCTGATCTGGTCGTTCTTCGTGTCCAACTATCTGATGGGCAAGGCGCCGCCCGCCTTCGACCTGCTGGCGTGGAACGCCGATCAGACGCGGATGCCCAAGCGGCTGCACCTGCAATACCTGCGCCTGATGTACGGCCGGAACGCCCTGGCCGGGGGCGAGCTGGAGATCGACGGCGAGCGCATCGACCTGTCGAAGGTCCGCATCCCCCTCTACTTCCAGGCCAGCCGCGAGGACCATATCGCGCCGATGAACTCCGTCTATCGCTCGGCCCGGCTGTTCGGCGGGCCGGTGACCTATACGCTGGCCGGATCGGGCCACATCGCCGGGGTCATCAACCCGCCCTCGGCCGAGAAGTATCAGCACTGGATCAACGCCGCCCTTCCCGAAACGCTTCAGGAATGGCAAGCGGGGGCGGAACAGCATCCCGGCAGTTGGTGGCCGCACTGGGCCGACTGGTTGCACGCCCGGTCCGGCGCGCAGATCCCGGCGCGTGATCCTAAGGTCGGGCCGCTGAAGCCTATCGAACCGGCGCCCGGCGCCTATGTGAAAGTGAAGTCTTGAAGCGTATCGAGCCCAACCTGCTGCTGGCCCTGACCACGGCCATTCCGCTGATCCTGCTGATCGCCACGGCGACCCTGTTCGGCGCGCCGGGTCAGTTGCTGAAGTATGTGGTCATCGCCGTGGTCGTTCCGGCCGTCTTCGTGCCGCTGAACGGCGTGATGGCCCGGCGAATGAGCCTGCAGCGGCCGCCGATGATCCATCCCGACGCCGCCTCCACCGCCGTCTGGGCCAGCCTGTTTCCCGCGCTGATCATCTTGGCGGCGGGCGCGCCCCTGGTCTTCCCCGGCCACGACTACGGCCTGCTGATCATCATCGCCGCCATCTTCTTCGCCCTGACGGTGGAGTCCGCGATCAAGGCCCGCCGGGTCTGATGATCCGATGCGCCCTGCCGGCCGCTATCGCGGCGACCCTGGTCTGCGTCGGCGCGGTCAGGGCCCAGGAGCGGCCGATCGACGCCGAAAAGATCATACTGGTCGGGGACTCGACGACCTCGGTCGGCAGCGGCTGGGGCGGCGCCTTCTGCGACCGGCACGTCCTGTCGTCCCTGGCCTGCGTCAACCTGGGGCGTCAGGGCCGCAGCACCTCGACCTATCGCGCGGAAGGTTCATGGGATCTGGCCCTGAACGAAATGGCGACGCCCGGCTATGGCGCGGTCTGGGTGCTGATCCAGTTCGGCCATAACGATCAGCCGGGCAAGCGCAGCTCCACCGAGCTGGCGACCGAGTTTCCCGCCAACCTCAGGGCCTATGTCGTCGAAGCCAGGGCGCGCGGCGCGCGGCCGGTCCTGGTGACGCCCCTGACGCGCCGATCCTTCAGCAACGGCCGCCTGCAGGACACGCTTGAGCCCTGGGCCGAGGCCGTGCGCCGCGTGGCGCGCGAGACCGGCGCGCCCTTGATCGACCTGCACGCCGCCAGCGGCGACCTGGTCCAGAGCATGGGCGCGCTTGAAGCCGCTCGCATGGCGCCCGGCGCGCCTCCGCCCGACTTCCTGTCCGAGCTTCAGGCCGGAAACTCGCCCGCCGCGCCGCCCGCCGTGGCGACGACAGCAGGCCCCTACGGCCGTCACGCCGAAGACTTCGACTACACCCATCTAGGCCCCGAGGGCGCGCAGGTCATCGCCGCCCTGGTCGCGCGCGACCTGATCGCCGCAGCCCCCGAACTGGCGCCCCGCCTGGCGCCCTGAACCCCGTCAGCTGAGGCCCGTCGCCTCGTCCAAGCCCAGCATGATGTTGAGGTTCTGAACCGCCGCGCCCGAGGCGCCCTTGCCCAGATTGTCCAGCAGGGCGACCAGACGCGCCTGCTCTCCGCCGCGATCGCCGAAGACATGCAGACGCATCCGGTTGGTGCCGTTCAGACCCTCGGGCTCGATACCGGTCATGGCTTCGGTTTCGTCGATCTCGGCGACCTCGACGAAGCGCTGCCCCTCATAGGCCTCGACCAAGGCGCCGTGCAGCCGCTCGACCGAGGGCGTTTCCGGCAGGGCCGACAGGTGCAGCGGAACTTCGACCAGCATCCCCTGGCGATAATTCCCCACGGCGGGTGAGAACAGCACCGGACGCGACAGCCCTGCGTGCTTCGTCATTTCCGGCACATGCTTGTGCTTCAGCGTCAGGCCATAGGCGCGGAACGCCGTCGCGGCGCCCTCGGCCTCGAACTCGGCGATCATGGTCTTGCCGCCGCCGGAATAGCCGGACACCGCGTTGATCGTCACGGGCCAATCCGCCGGGACCAGCCCCGCCTTCACCAGCGGCCGCATCAGGCCGATGAAGCCGGTCGGATAGCAGCCGGGGTTCGATACCCGCGTCGAGGCGGCGATGGCCGCGCGCTGGTCCGCATCCATCTCGGCGAAGCCATAGGTCCAGCCATCCGCCACCCGATAGACGGTCGAGGCGTCGATGACCCGCACCGCCGAATTCTCGATCATCGACACGGCCTCGCGGGCCGCGTCGTCGGGCAGGCACAGGATGACCGCGTCGGCGCTGTTCAACGCCTCGCGCCGCGCCTCGACATCGCGACGGCGGTCGCCCAGCAGCATCAGCTCCAGATCGTTGCGCGCCTCCAGACGCTCGCGGATCTCCAGTCCCGTGGTCCCGGCCTCGCCGTCGATGAAGATGGTGTGGGTCATCTCGTGCTCCTGATCCTTCTCCCCTTGTGGGAGAAGGGCAAAAGAAAAGGCGCTTCGAGTTGCCTCGAAGCGCCCCTTCGTAAACCCATCGCCGGGTTCGGCGATTAGCGCTTCGAGAACTGGAAGCTGCGGCGAGCCTTGGCGCGGCCGTACTTCTTACGCTCGACGACGCGGCTGTCGCGGGTCAGGAAGCCGTGCGGCTTCAGAACCTTGCGCAGTTCCGGCTCGTAGTGGGTCAGGGCGTGCGATAGGCCGTGGCGGATGGCGCCGGCCTGGCCCGACAGGCCCGAACCTTCGACGGTGCAGATCACGTCGTATTGCGTGGCGCGGTCCGAGACGGTCAGCGGCTGGGCGACCATCATCTGCAGCACGGGACGGGCGAAGTAAGCAGCCACGTCCTTGCCGTTGACGGTGATCTTGCCGGTGCCGCGCTTCACCCACACGCGGGCGATGGCGTTCTTGCGCTTGCCGGTCGAGTACGAACGGCCCAGGGCGTCGATCTTCGGCTCGCGGACGATTTCCTCGGCAGCAGCAGTGCCCAGGCCCTTCAGGGCGTCAAAGCCGGCGGCGGTGTCTTGAGTCACGTCGGTCATGCTCAGGCGCTCCGGGTGTTCTTGGACGACATCGACTTGAAGTCGATGGTCGTGGGCTGTTGGGCTTCGTGTTCGTGAGCCGCGCCGGCGAACAGGCGCAGGTGGGTCATCTGCTTGCGAGCCAGCGGCGACTCCTTGGGCAGCATCCGCTCAACGGCCTTCTCGAGCACGCGCTCGGGGAAACGACCGCCCAGAACCTTCTCCGGGGTGGTTTCCTTGATGCCGCCCGGGTGGCCGGTGTGGCGATAGTAGACCTTGTCGGTGGTCTTCTTGCCGGTGAACACCACCTTGTCGACGTTGGTGACGACGACGTAGTCGCCGCAGTCAACGTGCGGGGTGTAGGTCGGCAGGTGCTTGCCGCGCAGGCGGTTGGCGATGAAGGTCGCGAGGCGGCCCACCACGACGCCTTCGGCGTCGATGTGGATCCACTTCTTCTCGACCTCGGCCGGCTTCAGCGAAGCCGTGGTGCTCTTCAGCATGATGAGGGTCCTGGAAGACGAAAAACGCGGCCCGAACCAGATGGATCGGGCGGAGGCCGGGGTGATAGAGGGTCGCGCGCCGAAGGTCAATGTCGGTTATGGCCACGATTTCTACACAAGTATCTGATTTTATTCATTATTTTAAATACGGTATTAAAATACCCAATCCACTTCCTTCTCCCTCAAGGGGAGAAGAAAAGCGCCCTACCCCTTCAGCAACCGATCCCGTGCGGCGTTGACGCGGGCGGCCAGGCCCTCGGTTCCGCCCTGATCGGGGTGGGCGCGCGCCATCAGGCGACGCCATGCGGCGTGGATCGCCTGGGCGTCCGCATCGGCCGCGACGCCCAGAATGGACCGCGCCTCGGCCTTGCTCATGGGCTCATTGGGTTGGGCCGCCCTGCCCGCCACAGGCCGTATGCGCGACTGCACCGCCAGCCAGACGCCCGCCGCCGCCATGCCGCCCGCGATCAGCCAGGCTCCGCGCGCGGCGGCGAACACCGCCCCGGCCAGCAGGGCGGCGCTCAATAGGGTGGCGGAGATGCGCCAGTGACCGCGCCGGACGCGCTCGGTCTGGCGGCCCAGTCGCACCATGGCCCACAGGGCCACAGCGGCCAGACCCAACCAGATCAGACCCATGAAGCGATCAGGCCGCCGCGTCCATGGCGGCGATGGCGTCGTCCAGCCCCAGGGCCTGCATCAGGTTGCGCATCTCCTGACGCGCGGCGACGTGAGCTAGAGACACCGACACCGGACGGATGTCGTTCGACAGGTCCGCCACCGTCAGGCCGAAGGGGAAGAGCTCGCGATAGATGACCCGGTCGCGCAGGCCCGGCCCGACGCGGAAACCGACCCGCTTGGCCAGCTTGGCCATGCGCGAGGCCAGACGGCGTCGGTTGCGGGCCTCGGCCACGGCCAGACGGTTGGTGACGACGATCCAGTCGATCGTCACCTGACGACCCTCAGTGACGGCGCGGTGCTTGCGCGCCTCCCAGACGCTTTCCGAATAGATGGAGGGACGGATCAGATCCAGCGTCACCGGGTCCACCTCGCCCAGCAGGTCGAAGTCGACGAAGCTGTCGTTCATGGGGGTGACGATCTGATCTGCGCGGCCGTGCGCGGCGCGCGACAGAGCCGTGTCCCCGCCCGGCGTGTCGATGACGATGACGTCGGCGACGCCCCTCGCCTCGGCGTAGGCGGCCTCGAAACGCGCCAACTGCTCCGTCTCGTCAGCCTTATGCAGGGCCTTGCCGTCGCCCATGTCCGGCACGAAGGGCAGCGGCAGATCATGGCCGTTGGCCTTGGTCCAGGCGACGCGGTTGGCGAAGAACCGCTCCAGCGAGCGCTGACGCAGGTCCAGATCGATGATGGCGACCTTGCGTCCGGCGTGCAGAAGGCCGGTGACGATGTGAATGGCCAGGGTGGACTTGCCCGCCCCGCCCTTTTCATTGCCGATGACGATGACCTGAGGCTGCGCCATGTGAAATCCCACTGTGATCAGCAGGCGCGACTCATCTTCGTCCGCCGCCCGCCCATGGGCCGCAAGATCAGCCTCCGCGGGCCAATCGTCAACGAAACCTTAAGCTGAGCCTGTGGACGATCAGGCTGCGGCGCCGGATCGCGCGCACCAGGGGTCCGACGCCGCCAGGTCGCGGCACAGGGCCTGAGCCTGTTCGACGGAGGCGACGACCTTCAGCCGGATCAGACGACGCCCGCCGACCTCCACCGCCTCATAGGCGGGTTGAAGCCCGGACAGCGCCGCCCCGCCCGGCCCCCGGCTCAGCCGCGCCCAGGCCGCGCGGGCGCCGTCTTCGCTGGAATAGGCGCCGAGTTGCACCTGGCGGACGGGGGTCGCGGGCTGCGGCGCCGCAACGGCCGCAGGCGGCGCCTCGGGATCAGGGTCGTTCGTCGGCGTTGACGCAGAAGCGAGGCGAACCCTAGCTGTCACGCCCTCACGGGCGTCCCACAATTCGTGCGGGGTCATCAGCTCGACCTTCAACGGCTCGGCTCGCTCGCGCGGCTGATCCGGCGTGACGGTCGGCCGCGCCTCGCCCTCGTCTTCAGCCGACACTGGAATGGAGGCCACCGACTGCGCCAGGGTCTCGAAGCGATGGGGATCGGCTTCGTTCACGCCGCAGCCCGCAAGCGTCAGCGCAGCCGCCGCAAGGGCGACGACGCGGCGCGTTCGATGCAGGGCGGGCTGGGCCATGCAGCCACCCTCGCCCACCCTGCTTTGAGACGGAGTTAACGGCCTGCGGTCAGCCGATGGCGCCGACGCAGCCTTCGACATCGCCCGGCGCCACATCGGCGTCGGTCAGGGCCAGGCTCCAGCCGTGGTGAGTGTTCAGGCCCCAGCGACGCGCGCCCGAACCGTCGCCCGCATCACCGCCCGCGGTGACGACGACGCGGCGGCCCTTGGGCAGGGCCGGCGGATCGATCTTGCCGACAGCCAGAGACGTCGGCGTCTCGCCACCGTAGCCGTCGAAGACGCTGAGCATCGACCATTCGCGGCGCAGGCCGATCCACCAGGGATCATCGCCGCTGATGGACAGGACGGCCACGCCCTTGCCCTCGGCCGCATGGGCCAGGGCGGCCTGCGGATCGAGGACCAGCTTGATGTCGGCGGCGGCGCCGAAGCGCAGGCGGGCGCCGTCGACGGCCTTGGCCGGATCGATCGGGGCCCAGACCTGGACCTGCAGGCGGCCCTGACGGGCCAGACCCCAACCGACGATCTCGCGCCACAGATGCTCGACCGCCTCGCGGTTCTCGGGTTCGCACTGCTTCAGGATGCGGGCCTGAACGGCCTGTTCGCGGTCGGGGCGCAACTTGGTGTGGGGGCCGGTCGGGGCGTCCTTGGCCTTGCCCACCTGGGCGGCGACGGCCAGGCGGCGCTCGAACAGTTCGAGGATCTGATCGTCCAGGCTGTCGATCTCGGCGCGCAGGGCGGCCAGCGCCTTCTGTTCGGCGCTCATTTCAACGGTTTCGGCGGGCCAGACTTGCTGGATGGCGGATTGCGACATGAGAGATGGCTTTCGGCATGGGATTTCGATGGGGAGGTCGCGTCCCGCCGACAGAAGGTCAGGCGTGAACGCGCGTACTGGCCGCTTGGGGAGAAGCGGTCGCCAGCGAGACAGTCAGGGGTCTGGTTAGAAGCCCGACGCCTCAGCCGGCGTATCGAAAGCCGTAATAGCCGTAGCCAAAATAAAAGCCGGCCACCGCGCGCGTGGTGGTTTCAAGGGTCATTTGTGCGCGCAGCGAGGACATGAATCCGGTCCGGTTTCTGGATCAGGGTTGATCCGACCGGGCCTTACAACAGCAAATTTTATGCGCGGTCAAGCCTCAGGAGCCGTGAAGAGGACAAACCGTGTGCGGTTGTCGCTGAAATCCTGCAGATCGTTGCGCAGAACCGACAGCCCATAGACCTCAGCCGCGCGAGCGGGCGCAACGGCGGCGCGCGAGATGTCGCCCGCCTCGGCCACCGCAGCGGCCGCGCCCCCGGTGTCGAACACCTCGACGGCCGTGATCGCCATCTCTTTCAGGGCCTTGGAGCACTGCTGCAGGGCCACCGGGTGGCTCTCGGCCGTCTTCACGTCCGACAGCCGCGCCTCGGGCGCGCCCAACAGGGCCAGCCGGATCGGCCGCCAGGCGTCGCTGACCGCCACAAGGCCCGCCTCTCTCACAAGCGTAGCAGCGGGCTCGACCACGCCCACGGTCGAGTTCTCGACGGGGATCAGGGCGCAGTGGCAGTCGCCGCTCAGGACGGCGTCGATCGCGCCCTGGAAGGTCTCAAAGCCGACCGCTTCGTCCCACGGGCGCAGGTCCAGGCAGGCTTCGTGGCTGAAGGCGCCCGGCGCGCCCTGATAGGCGACGCGGCCGGGCGTTTCGTCTTCTGCCGTCATGCGGCCTCGGACCGGGCCTGCCGCCCGGCCTTGAGACGCTCGGCGACCAGGAAGGCCATCTCCAGCGCCTGATCCGCGTTCAGGCGCGGGTCGCAGTGGGTGTGGTAACGGCTCGACAGGTCGTCCTCGGTCACCGCCTGGGCGCCGCCGATGCATTCAGTGACGTTCTGGCCGGTCATCTCCAGGTGAACGCCGCCGGGGTGGACGCCCTCGGCCTCGGCCACATCGATGAAGGTGCGGACCTCGCCCATGACGCGGTCGAACGGCCGGGTCTTGTAGCCGTTGCCCGCCTTCAGCGTATTGCCGTGCATCGGGTCGATCGACCAGATGACACGCTTGCCCGCCGCCTTCACCGCCCGCATCAGGCCCGGCAGGCGGTCGCCCACCTTGTCGTGGCCGAAGCGGCCGATCAGGGTCAGGCGACCCGGAATGTTGTTCGGATTCAGGGCGTCGATCAGCGGCAGCAGGTCGTCCGCCGTCATGGTCGGCCCGCACTTGACCCCGATGGGGTTGGAGATGCCGCGCATGAACTCGATGTGGGCGCCGTCCAGCTGGCGGGTGCGCTCGCCGATCCACAGCATGTGGGCCGAGGTGTCAAACCATTCGCCGGTCGAGCCGTCCAGGCGCGTCAGGGCGCTCTCGACGTTCAGCAGCAGGGCTTCGTGGCTGGTGAAAACCTCGACGCGCGACAGGTCGGGATGGGTCTCGGGCGTGACGCCGACCGCCTCCATGAAGGCCAGGGCCTCGGTGATCTTGTCGGCCAGTTCGCGGTAGGCCGCGCCCGCGCCGTCGTCGGCGAAGCCCAGCGTCCAGCGGTGGATGTTGTACAGGTCGGCATACCCCCCGCCCGCGAAGGCGCGCAGCAGGTTCAGCGTCGAGGCCGACTGGTTATAGGCGCGGATCAGGCGCTGCGGATCGGGCGTGCGCTCTTCCGGCGTGAAGCCCATGCCGTTGATAATGTCGCCGCGATAGGACGGCAGTTCGACCCCGCCGATCTCCTCGATCGGAGACGAGCGCGGCTTGGCGAACTGACCGGCGATGCGGCCGACCTTCACCACCGGCTTGCGACCGGCGAAGGTCAGCACCACCGCCATCTGCAGGATCAGGCGGAAGGTGTCGCGGATGTTGTCGGTCGAGAACTCCTTGAAGCTCTCGGCGCAGTCGCCGCCCTGCAGCAGGAAGGCGTCGCCCGCCTCGACCTGGGCCAGGTGATCGGTAAGCTTGCGCGCCTCGCCCGCAAAGACGAGAGGCGGCATCGCGCGCAGCTCGTCTTCGACGCGCGCCAGCTCGGCGGCGTCCGGATAGTCCGTCGGCATATGCAGAACGGGCTTGTTTCTCCAGGATTCGGGAGTCCAGCGACTAGTCATGCCGCCAAGATAGGCTTTTCCCCCGCCCGGAACAATGAAGCTTGCGCGAAATCAGCCGATCAGCGGTTTCCATGCCTCACCCGCAGGCAGGGGTGCGAACAGGGCCTCGATCTGGGCCTCTGAAACCGAAGAAAGCGCGGCCGGCGACCACTGAGGCGCATTATCCTTGTCGATGATGACGGCGCGCACGCCTTCCTGGAAATCATGCGTCTGCACGACACGACCGCCCAGGGCGTATTCCATCGCCATGTTGTCGGCGAAATCGGTCAGCGTCGCGCCCGTGCGGATCTGGCGCAGCGAGACCTTCAGCGACTGCGGCGACTTGGTCTTCAGGATGTCGAGCTGCTTTTGCGCCCACTCCGAACCCTCGGCCTGAAGGGCGGCGACGATCTCTTCCACCGTGTCGAAGGCGAACAGGCGGTCGACGGCCTCGCGGTGCGACGCCAGCGGCGACGGCCCGGCGTCTCCGGCGGCGCGATCGGCGACCGCCTTCGGATCGGCGGGCGCGGCCCGCAGCTCGGTCTTCAACGCCTCGACGGCCTCCGACGCGACGAAGTGCGTATGGATGCCCAGCGCCACCGTATCCGCCGCCTTCAGCCGCGCGCCGGTCAGGGCCAGCCAGACGCCCGTCTGGCCCGGCAGGCGCGGCAGGAACCAGCCGCCGCCCACGTCGGGGAACAGGCCGATGCCGGTCTCGGGCATGGCGTAGGTGGTGCGCTCGGTGGCGATGCGGACGTCGGCGGGTTCGCTGATGCCCACGCCGCCGCCCATGACGATGCCGTCCACCACCGCCGTGATCGGCTTGGGATAGACGAACATCAGGTGGTTCAGCTGATACTCGGCCTTGAAGAAGGCCTTGGCCTCCGAGGCGTCCCCTGCCCCGCTCTCGGCGATCATGCGGATGTCGCCGCCCGCGCAGAAGCCGCGCTCGCCCGCATGGTCGATCAGCACCGACTGAACCGCGTCGTCCGCGCGCCAGGCCAGCAGCGCCTCGATCATCGTCTCGCACATGGGCCGGTTCAGGGCATGGATCGCCTTGGGCCGGTTCAGGGTGATGCGGCCGACACCGTTCTCGATGCGGGTGATGACTTCGGCTTCGCTCATTTCGCCAGCTCGCGCGCCACGATCACGCGCATGATCTCATTGGTGCCTTCCAGGATGCGGTGAACGCGCAGGTCGCGCACGATCCGCTCCAGCGGATAGTCCTTCAGATAGCCGTAGCCGCCGTGCAGTTGCAGCGCCTGGTCGGCGATCTGGAAGCAGGCGTCGGTCGTCAGGCGCTTGGCCATGGCGCACCATTTGGTCTTTTCCGGGTGGCCGGTGTCGATGGCCCAGGCGCCGCGCAGCACCATCAGGCGGGCCGCCTCGAGATCCGTGGCCATGTCCGCCAGCTCGAACTGGGTGTTCTGGAACTGGCCGATGGCCTGGCCGAACTGCTTGCGGCCGGCGACGTACTCCTGCGCCGTCTCCAGCGCCAGACGCGCCCCGCCCAGCGAGCAGGCGGCGATGTTCAGGCGCCCGCCGTCCAGACCGGCCATGGCGTATTTGAAGCCCGCGCCTTCCTCGCCCACCAGATTGGCGACCGGCACGCGGCAGTCGTCGAAGCTGACCACGGCGGTCGGCTGGGCGTTCCAGCCCATCTTCTTCTCATTGGTGCCGAACGACAGGCCCGGCGTCCCCGCCTCGACCACCAAGGTAGAGATGCCTTTAGGTCCCTCGCCGCCCGTGCGGACCATGACGACATAGACGTCCGACGTCCCGGCGCCCGAGATGAAAGCCTTGGCGCCGTTCAGCACATAGTGGTCGCCGTCGCGCACCGCCGTCGTCCGCAGCGCCGCCGCGTCCGAGCCCGAGCCCGGCTCGGTCAGGCAGTAGCTGGCGATCTTCTCCATCCCGACCAGCGACGGCACGAAGCGCGCCCGCAGATCGTCCGAGCCGAAGCTGTCGATCATCCACGTCGCCATGTTGTGGATCGAGATGAAGGCCGCCGTCGCCACATCGCCGCGCGACAGCTCTTCAAAGATCACCGCCGCCTCGACCCGGCCCAGACCCATGCCGCCGTGTTCCTCGCCCGTATAGATGCCGGCGAAGCCCATCTCGGCGGCGGCCTTCAGCACGTCGACCGGGAAATGCTTGTCCTCGTCCCAGCGGGCCGAGTGGGGGGCCAGTTCGGCCTCGGCGAAGGCGCGGGCCGCGTCCTGAATGGCGCGTTGATCGTCGGTGAGGGCGAAGTCCATGAAAGCTCCCGCATTACGGCCTGCCCTCTGACGGGGCGTTCGGGGCGCTTCTAACGGCTGGCGGCGCGCGCGTCACCTTGCTGTCGGCGCCCCTGTCAGATTTCCGCTCATCCCGGCGGACGCCGGGACCCAGTAAGAGCAACGCGCGCAGCGTTGATATTCGTGGCACGACAGCGCGAATCTCGAATGATCATTCTGAGGCCAAAGCACTGGGTCCCGGCGTCCGCCGGGATGAGCGGGAGATAGGTCGAGCATAGGGTGGACAGTTCGTCTTTTGCCTCTCCCCGCGCTTTGTTTTAAGCCGCGCGCATGACCATGCCCTTCCAGCCCGCCGCCTTCCCCTACGCCCGCCCGCGTCGCCTGCGTTCGCAGCCATGGGTGCGCCGTCTGGTCGCCGAGACGACGCTGACGCCCGCCGATCTGATCTGGCCGCTGATCGTCCATGACGGCGACGAGGACCGCCAGCCGGTCGCCTCCATGCCGGGCGTCTTTCGCCTGTCGCCCAAGGAGGCCGCCAAGGCCGCCGTCGAGGCGCGCGATCTGGGCATTCCGATGGTGGCCCTGTTCCCGAACGTGAACGACGGGCTGAAGGACAATGTCGCCACCGCCGCCACCGACCCGGACGGCCTGATCCCCGACTGCATCCGCGCCATCAAGGACGCCGCGCCCGAGATCGGCGTCATGACCGATGTGGCGCTGGATTGCTACACCGACCACGGCCACGACGGCGTTCTGGAAGACGGCCGCATCGTCAACGATCCGACGCTGGAGCGACTGGCCGAACAGGCCTTCATCCACGCCCACGCGGGCGCCGACGCCGTGGCGCCCTCCGACATGATGGACGGCCGCGTCCAGGCCATCCGCGAGGCGCTGGAGGCCAATGGCCTGAGCGATGCGCTGATCATCAGCTATGCGGCTAAATACGCCTCGGCCTTCTACGGTCCGTATCGCGACGCGGTCGGTTCGTCGAAATCCCTGACCGGCGACAAGAAGACCTATCAGATGGACTTCGCCAACGCCGAGGAGGCCCTGCGCGAAGTGGCGATGGACCTGTCGGAAGGCGCCGACGCCCTGATCGTCAAGCCGGGCCTGCCCTATCTGGATATCGTCCGACTGGTGTCGCAGACGTTCAAGGTGCCGACCTTCGCCTATCAGGTGTCCGGCGAGTACGCGATGATGCAGGCCGCCTTCGCCAACGGCTGGCTGGACCCGGACCGCGCCATCCTGGAAAGCCTGCACGCCTTCAAGCGCGCAGGCGCGTCCGGCGTCATCAGCTATTTCGCGCCGCAAGCCGCCCGGATGATGGGTTAATCAAACCAAGATTTTTTGATTTCCAAAAACTCAACTCCCGCTTCATCAAATAGATCAAGCGCCCTTTTACCCGGCTCATTCCATTTAGAATCTACAGAAAAATCAGGCTTTACTGCAATAACTCGTGTAATTCTGCTTTGTATAATAAGAAGCGCGCAGTGAACACAAACCGGCTTGCCTACTACATAAATATGACACGATCTCGCAGCTCTACCAGCAAAGAGAATGGCGTTTTCTTCGGCATGAATTACTATTCTTTGCTTGAGATCATTATCCTCAAGTCTATCCTCACTGTCCTCAATGCTAATTGGGAAGCCATTAAATCCAACTGATATAATACGTCCCAACTCAGGACTTACAATAACCGCTCCAATCTGAGCATTCGGATCCTTCGACCAACTTGAAATATGCGACGCAAGTTTAACGTATCGCTGATCCCATTTCTCAGAAACCTTGGGCGAAATTAGTTCTTTAGTGTTTTTTTCAGCAATCGTGCCTTCCGTCATCTTTTGACCCCCAAAGAGCACATTATAAATATCAACGGTATCCATCAGGCTCAACAATATCAAGCCGTCGGATCGACCGCCTTGCCATATTTCCCCCGGAAGTAGGTCAGCGCATCCCCCGGCCGGGTGTCGAACGCCTCGACCCGGCCGACGATGACCAGGTGGTCGCCCATGACGATGCGGTCGTGCGTCCGGCAGGTCAGCCGCGTCACTGCGTTCAGCAGACGCGGCGGCTCTGGATCGTCGACCGCGAACTCATCGTCCGACAGGCGGCAGACGCCCCAGGCGAAACGGTCGGACATGGCCTTGTCCTCGACCGGCAGCATGTGCACCGCGAACCGGTCCGCCCCGGCGAAGGCGTCATGACGGTCGGACTTGATGTCCATGCACCACAGCACCAGCGGCGGCTCCAGCGAGACGGAGGTGAAGCTGTTCACCGTGATCCCCAGCGGGCCGTCGACCGTATGGGCCGTGACCACGCACACCCCCGTCGCGAACCCGCCCAGCGCCCGGCGATAGGCGCGAGGATCGAAATCGGCGGCAGGTGAAGCGGACGCGTCGGACATGGCCCTCAGCTAGGCCGTGAAGCCCGCATCGGCAAGGGCGCGGCGGGCCGTCGCATGGCGCCGCAACCGCTTCTTAAGCCCCTCATGGGATTTAGGGCGAACGAACACGGTTAAGACGGACCCGCCCCATGGCGCTGAATGATCGCCCGATCCTGATCAAGAAGGTGAAGAAGGTATCCGGACACGGCCACCACGGCGGCGCGTGGAAGGTGGCCTACGCCGACTTCGTCACCGCCATGATGGCCTTCTTCCTGTTGATGTGGCTGATCAACACGACCGACCCGGAGCAGAAGCGCGGCATCGCCGAATATTTCGCCCCGGCCAACGTCTCGGCCTCGACCTCGGGGTCCGGCGGCATCCTGGGCGGCACCTCGCTGGGCGATTCCGAAGGGGCCAAGGGCGCCGGCTCCAATGCCGTGATCGAACAACTGGCCCCCGAGGCTCCCGACGCGCCGCAGGAAGCGGGTCAGAACTCCAACCTGGCCTCGGCCAGCGAGGCCGCCCTGCGCGCCGAGATCGCCCGGCGCGAGGCCGCAGACTTCGCCAGCGCCGCCGAATCCCTGCGCCAGGCCATGCAGTCCATGCCGGAACTGGCCGAACTGTCGAAACAGCTGATCATCGACCAGACGCCCGAGGGCCTACGCATCCAGCTGGTGGACCAGGAAGGCCGCTCGATGTTCGAGAACGGCTCCTCGCGCCCCAATCCGCGCGCCCAGTTGCTGCTGCGCGCCGTGGCCAAGGTCATCAACCAGTTGCCCAACCGCATCTCCATCACAGGCCACACCAACGCCGTCGCCGGCTCCAGCCGCGCCAGCAGCCCCGGCGACTGGCCCCTCTCCTCGGCCCGCGCCGACGCCTCGCGTCTGGTGCTGCAAGGCTCAGGCGTGAACACCGACCGGGTCTATTCCGTCGCAGGCAAGGCGGGGTCCGATCCCCTCTATCCCGACGACCCGTCGCTGGCGGGCAACCGCCGCATCGCCATCGTCCTGCTGCGCGAAGCGCCGGTCCTGCCCACGGACACCAGCCTGTGAAGCCGTGCGGCGACGCCCTCGCCGCACGAAGAAGGCTTGCGAAAACGGCTGGTTGCGCGCCAAATCAGAATATGAGCCGCGCGTACCCATCCAGCCCCTGTGCGGGCGCTGATTTCGTCACGGAGCGACAGCCGTGACCCAGCACTTCTTCTCGCGCCAGCTTCGCTTCTTCATGACCGCCAGCGCGCCCTGCCCCTATCTGCCGGGGCAGTTCGAACGCAAGGTCTTCGCCAACCTGCCGTTCAGCGACGGGGCCGACGTCAACGACGCCCTGACCCAGGCCGGGTTCCGTCGCAGCCAGAACATCGCCTATCGCCCGGCGTGCGAGGCCTGCATCGCCTGCGTCTCGGTACGCATTCCGGTAGCGGATTTCGAACTCTCACGCTCACGTCGCCGCATCCTGGCGCGCAACGCCGACCTGTCGCGCAACCTGGTCGAGGCCGAGGCGACGATGGAGCAGTTCGACCTGCTGCGCCGCTATCTGAACGCCCGCCACCCCGGCGGCGGCATGAGCGACATGGGCTGGCTGGACTATGTGTCGATGGTCGAGGACACCGCCGTCCGCACCCATCTGATCGAATACCGCCTGCCCAGCGAGGATGACGGCCCCGGCCGTCTGGTCGGCGTCTGCCTGACCGATCTGCTGCATGACGGCCTGTCGATGGTCTACAGCTTCTTCGACCCGGACCTGGAGCGCCGCAGCCTGGGCCGCTTCGCCATACTGGACCACCTGCATCAGGCCGAGACCGTCGGGCTGCCCTATGTCTACCTCGGCTACTGGGTCCAGGGTTCGCCCAAGATGGACTACAAGGCCGAGTTCCGCCCTCTGGAGGCATTGCGCCCCTGGGGCTGGGAGCGGCTGTAACGCCCTTCTCCCCTTGTGGGAGAAGGTGGCCCGTCAGGGTCGGATGAGGGGTCTCTCAACGCGAGATGGGGCGACGAGTTGAAGGTCCTGCAACCCTCATCCGTCTGGCTTCGCCAGCCACCTTCTCCCGCAAGGGGAGAAGGGATCAGGTCGTCGGCACCGCCGTACCTGAAGCTTGAGGCGTTCCGCCCCACGGTCCGTCGTCCCGACCACCGGCGAACTGCACCAGCGCCGCGATGCGTTTCTCGATCGGCGGGTGCGTCGCGAACAGGCCCGAGAATCCCGCCTTGTCGGCCGTATTGTCCAGGAACATGCCGCGCAGTTCGTCCGGTGCCTCGACCTTCGACTGGCCCGACACCTTGCGCAGGGCCGAAATCATGGCGTCCGGGTTCTTGGTCAGCTCCACCGCCCCGGCGTCGGCCACATACTCGCGCGTCCGCGACAGGGTCATGCGGATGACGGCGGCCAGGCCGAAACCGATCACCCCGATCGCCAGACCGATCAGGATCAGAGGCATGGCGTTCTTGTTGTTCCCGCCGCGGCCGCCGCGCACATAGAACAGGCTGCGGAACACCAGTTCGGCCACCACGCTGATGATCCCTGCGAAGATCGAGGCGATCACCATGGTCCGCACGTCCTTGTTGATGACGTGGGTCAGCTCATGCGCCAGAACGCACTCCATCTCGTCGCGGTTCAGGGTCTGCATCAGGCCGCGCGTGACGGTGACGCTGTAGTTGCCCTCGTGCAGGCCGGACGCATAGGCGTTCAGCGACGGACTTTCGATGATGCGCAGGGTCGGCGTCTTCATCCCGCGCGAGATCGCCAGGTTCTCCAGCAGATTATAGAGTTCCGGTTCGACCCGGCGCTCGACCTTGCGCGCGCCGGTCATGACGTCGATCATCATCTGGTTGCCGAAATAGGCGATGACGAACCAGATCGCCGCCGCGATGGCGGCGAAGGGCACGGTCCAGCCCAGCATGGAGGCCGCCAGCGCCAGGTCCTGGCCCAGATCGCCGCCCGAGTTGGGCAGCAGGCCGAACCCCATCATCAGCACCTGGACGCCGAACAGGATGCCGACCAGCAGCACCGGGAACCCGGCCAGCAGGATCGCTGACCGGGCGTTGTTGCGCCAGATGTGGGTCTTGAGGCCGACGGCCTGACCGAAAACCGCCATTGGGGCTTAGAACTTCACCGTCGGCGGCGCGGCGTTCAGGCCGGCGCGCTCGCTTTCGCCCACGTCGAAGAAGGGCTTGTCGGCGCCGAAGCCGAACATCCCGGCGAACAGGACGGTCGGGAACTGGCGGCGCACGGCGTTGAACTCGCTGACCGCATTGTTGAAGAAACGGCGCGCGGCGGCCAGCTTGTTCTCGATGTCCGACAGGTCCATCTGCAACTGCTGGAAGTTGGCGTTGGCCTTCAGATCCGGATAGGCCTCGGACACGGCGAACAGACGGCCGAGCATCGCCGTCAGCATGTTCTCGGCCTGCACCTTCTCATCGACGGTGCGAGCCCCCGCAGCGGCGGCGCGCGCCTGGGTCACGGCGTCCAGGGTGCCGCGCTCGTGCGTGGCGTAGCCCTTCACCGTCTCGACCAGGTTGGGGATCAGGTCCTGACGCTGCTTCAGCTGCACGTCGATGTCCGCGAACGACTGGTTCGCCGTCTGGTCCAGCTTCACCAGCCGGTTGTAGGCGCCGACCACGACGAACAGCAGAATGACGACGATGACGCCGATGATGATCCAGGTGATCATTGAGCCTCCTCCGAAAGATCAGGCGTGAATATGGGGGGCAACCTGCGTCGCGCCTAATGAAAATCCCGACATACGCGGTCTTCTGACGCACCCGGCTTGTGCGGTGAAAGAACGGCGTACTACGTGTGCTGCATGAAGATGAGAGATCAGACCCTCACCGTACTCCTGGGCATCGGAGCGGTGGCCGCGGGGATCGCCTTCATGGCTTTCCTGGCCGCCTTCCTGTTCAGCATCTACGTGTCGTTCTTCGCCGCCTGAGGCGTCGCGCTCCTCCCCACGCCTTGGAGAGGAGCTGACGATCAGCGGAACTTCCTCAGGCCGCGCGGGCCCTGGCGGCCGGCCCCGGCGCGCTTGCCCAGCCAGTCCTTCCAGTCCGGCCAGTTGCGGCGGCGGCCGCCGCCGTCGACCCATTCCGGCCCCTGTTCGGCGTTGAACACCGCCACGTCGGCCAGCCCCCCCTGCTTGTAGTTCTGCAGCTTCACGCCCTTGCCACGACCCATTTCGGGCAGTTCGGCCAGGGGGAAGATCAGGGTCTTGATGTTCTCGCCGATGGTCGCGACGTGATCGCCGACAGGCGTTTGGGGGACCCGCAGCATGGCCAGCATCTCGCCGTTCAGCACCTGCTTGCCGCCGCGCTTCTGGGCCAGAAGATCGTTTTCCGGCGCCACGAAGCCGTAACCGGCCTTTGACGCGATCAGCAGCTTCGCATCGGGTTCGTGCGCCACGACATTGATGATCTCAGCCTTCTCGTCGAGGTCGATCATCAGGCGCAACGGCTCGCCATGCCCGCGCCCGGAGGCCAGCTTGTCGGCGCCGATGGTGAAGATGCGGCCGTCCGAGGCGCCGATCAGCAGCTTGTCCGTCGTAAAGGCGGGGACCAGGAAGCCCAGCTTGTCGCCTTCCTTGAACTTCAGCTCGGAGGGGTCGTCGACCTTGCCCTTGGCGGCGCGGATCCAGCCGCGATCCGACAGGATGACGGTGATCGCCTCACGCGGGATGAAGGCCTCCGGCGCGACGAAGGCCGAGGCGTCGACCGCCTCGCCGATCACAGTGCGGCGCGGCGAGATCAGCGCCTTGCGGACCGCCTCCAGCTCCTTGCCGATGGCCTTCCACTGCTTGGCCTCGGAGGACGTCAGCGCCTGCAGCGTTGCAAGTTCTTCCGACAGCTCCTTGAATTCCTTCTCGATCGTCATCTCTTCGAGACGGGCCAGCTGACGCAGGCGGGTGTCGAGGATGAAGTCGGCCTGAAGTTCGCTCAGTCCGAAGGTCGTGATCAGGACCGCCTTGGGCTGCTCTTCCTCGCGAACGATGCGGATGACCTCGTCCAGGTTCAGGAAGACGATGCGCAGGCCTTCCAACAGGTGCAGGCGCTTCTCCACGCGGGCGATGCGCCACTGGCTGCGGCGGTTCAGCACCACGCGGCGGTGATCCAGGAAGGCCCGCAGACAGTCCTTCAGCCCCATGACGCGCGGCGTGCCGGTGGCGTCCAGCACGTTCATGTTGATGGGGAAGCGCGTCTCCAGATCGGAAAGCTTGAACAGGCTTTCCATAAGGACTTCAGGCTCTACCGTCCGGGACTTGGGCTCCAGGATCAGGCGGATGTCCTCGGCCGACTCGTCGCGCACGTCGGCCAGCAGGGGCGCCTTCTTGTTTTCGATCAGGTCGGCCAGTTGTTCGATCAGCTTGGACTTCTGCACCTGATAGGGGATTTCGGTGACGACGATGCGCCAGACGCCACGACCCAGATCCTCGGTGTCCCATGCGGCGCGCAGGCGCACACCGCCCCGGCCCGTCTCATAGGCGTCCAGCATGGACGCGTGGCCCTCGACCGAGACGCCGCCGGTGGGGAAGTCCGGCCCCGGCACGATCTTGACCAGGTCCTCGGTCGTGGCGCCCGGCCGCTCCAGCAGCAGGTGGCAGGCGTCGATCAGTTCGCCCACGTTGTGCGGCGGGATCGAGGTCGCCATGCCCACGGCGATGCCTGACGATCCGTTGGCCAGCAGGTTGGGGAAGCCCGCTGGCAGGACCACCGGCTCCTCGTCCTGATCGTCATAGGTGGGGCGGAAGTCGACCGCGTCCTGATCGATGCCGTCCAGCAGCAGGACGGCCGCGGGCGTCAGCTTGCACTCGGTGTAGCGCATGGCCGCCGCGCTATCGCCGTCGATGTTGCCGAAGTTCCCCTGCCCGTCGACCAGCGGATAGCGCTGGGCGAAGTCCTGGGCCAGGCGGACCAGGGCCTCATAGATGGAGGCGTCGCCGTGCGGGTGATAGCCGCCCATGACCTCGCCGACGACCTTGGCGCACTTGCGCGCCGCCGCCTGCGGGTTCAGCCGCATCTGATGCATGGCGTACATGATGCGCCGGTGCACGGGTTTGAAGCCGTCGCGCACGTCGGGCAGCGCGCGGTTGGTGATGGTCGACAGGGCGTAGGCCAGATAGCGGCGCGACAGCGCCTCGCCCATCGGCTCTTCAACGATGCGGCCGCCGTCCGGCGTCGGGGTGTGGATGGTCATACGGCTTCGAATCAATGATCGGACGAGGAAAGTCTAGCGCAGCCGGGGCCTGACGCCGGGATTGTCAGCGCCTATCTGTGCAGAAACGCGCGAAGGAGCCCCGATGAAGACCGCCTTGACCGACCGCCTCGGCCTGTCCTTCCCCCTGATCCAGGCGCCGATGGCCGGAACCTCGACCGCCGAACTGGCCGCCGCCGTGTCGAACGCGGGGGCGCTGGGCTCCATCGCCCTGGGCGCCATCGACGCCGAGGCGAGCCGCAAGGCCATCCGCGCGGCCAGGGCGCTGACCGAGCGGCCGTTCAACGTCAATCTGTTCTGCCATGCGCCGGTTGCGGCTGATCCGGCGCGGGACGCCGTCTGGATCGACAGCCTGCGCCCGATCTTCAGTGAGTTCGGCGCGGCCCCGCCCGAACGCCTCAACGACATCTACCAGAGCTTCCTGACCGACAACGCCAAGCTGACCGTGCTGGTCAAGGAAAGGCCCGCCGTGGTCAGCGTCCATTTCGGCCTGCCGCGCGCCGATCAGATCGCGGCGCTGAAGGCGGCGGGCTGCGTCCTGATCGCCACCGCCACCACGCCCGAGGAAGGCCGCGCCGCCGTCGCCGCCGGGTTCGACATGGTGATCGCCCAGGGGGTCGAGGCGGGCGGCCATCGCGGCGTCTTCGACCCGGCCGACGATCCGCGCTTCGCGACCCTGCCGCTGACGCGCCTGCTGGCGCGCGACCTGCCGGTTCCGGTCATCGCGGCGGGCGGCGTCATGGACGGCGCAGGGATCGCGGCGGCGCTGGCGCTGGGCGCGGCCGGGGCGCAGATGGGCACAGCCTTCGCCGCCTGCCCGGAGTCGGCAGCCGATGCGGCCTATCGGGCAGCTCTGTCTGGTGTTGAGGCCGGGCGCACGCGGGTCAGCGCCGCCATCTCGGGGCGTCCGGCGCGCGGGGTAGAGAACGCCTTCATGCGCCGCTCCGATGAGGCGAAGATCGCCGCCTATCCCTACGCCTACGATCTCGGCAAGGCGCTGAACGCGGCGGCCAGGGCGAAGGGCGACAACGGCTACGCGCCGCACTGGGCTGGGCAAGGCGCACCGCTGGGCCGCGCCCTGCCCGCCGCCGAACTGGTCACGACGCTGCAAAGGGAAATGCGTGAGGCGATTGCGGGGTTGTCGGCGCTGAGCCGGTAAGCTCACACGCTCAAATCCCGTCTCCCCGGAACTACAGCCGCCCCGCCTCGCCCAGCTTGTCGATCATCCAGACGCGCGCGGGCGGCAGGGGCCGGTTCAGGGCGTGGAAGACGAACTGCTCAAGGAAATGCCCGGTCAGCTCCAGCCCCGCCTTCACGTCGCCCTCCCCCAGGCCTGCCTGCGCGCCCAGCATGAAGGGCGGCAGGGCCAGCAGCTTATCGGCATAGGGGGCGCCCGCCTCGCGACTGACGGCGCGGCCGGTGCGGGGGCTGACCCAGACCAGATCGTCCATCGACCCTGTTGAGGCGCAGCGCGACAGGTCGAGACCGAAACCCAGATCCTCCAGCAGTCCGGCCTCAAAGCGCACGAAGATGGCGGGCCAGACGTCAGGCACGGCGAAGGCGCCCATCAGGGCCTCGAAAGCATAGAAGGCGCCGGGATGCGGCTCCCGCTCCGGCAGGGCGCCCTGCGCCACCGCAGCGGCGGCGCTGAGGCCAGTCAGGGCCAGCGGGTCGTCGAACAGGGCGGCGGGGCCTTCGCCCACCGGCTCCAGCCGCGCCGATCCCAGCTGATCCGACGTCCGCGACCGCAGATCGGCCACGACCCGCGCGCCGGGCTGAAGGAAGGGCCGCATCCGGCGCGACGTCCCGCCGGCGACATAGGCGGCGCGGCGGCCATGACGCTCGGTCAGCAGATCGACCACCGCCCCCGTATCGCCATGCGCCCGCGCCGACAGCACGAAGGCGTCGTCCTGAACCTCCATCAGTCGGCCTTGATGGCGTCGACGACGGCGCGCGCCTTATCGTTCGGCACGGCGAAGCTGAGGACGTATTGCTCGATCTTCCAGCCGTCCTCGGTCAGGCGCAGCACGCCTGAGCCGCGCGTGGTCCCATAGGCGTCATTGTCCAGCACCTCGTCGAACCAGGCGACGCAGCGGCAGTCGATGGGGGCGACGGTCACGGTCCGCGCCGTCGGCCGATAGGTCCAGCCCTTGCCTTGCGAGAAGTAGGGCATGGCGTAGGCCCGGAACTCCGGCAGGCTCCACCGCTCGCCCGCATCGGTGCCGATGAAGCGGGCGTCCGGGGTGAAGGTCGCGAAATAGGCCTCGCCGTCCGCGACCGAGGCGGCGGCGTGCATGGCGTCCAGGGTGCGTTCGACCGAGGCGGTCTCGGCCGGAGCGGCGGATAGCTGGAGCATCATCAGAGCGGCGGCGATCATGGAGATGTTCTAGTCCTGTTCCAACGCTGGGGGAAGCGCATCCGTCCGGAGTCAGGCCAGCCCTTGCCCCTGCCCTCCGGCTGGGCGAAAGGTAACATCGCGTGTTGGGTTAAGGAATCTGACCAGTGACGAGTCTGGTGGAGCGGCTGACGGAGCGGGAACGGCAATGCCTGCAGCTCGTCCATGCCCACTTCAATTCCAAGCAGATCGCACGCCAGCTCGGCATCAAGCCCGGAACGGTCGACCGCCACTGCGAAAACGCCGTGAGAAAGCTGCAGGTCGACAGCCGCGTGGCCGCCGCCCTGGCGCTGGCTTCGGAAAGCCGGTCGCGCATTGGGAACGCTTCCCAAGACGGATCGGCGCCAATGTTCGAGACGGTCGATTTTGCGCTGGATCGGGTCGCTGAAAGGGCGCCCGATGACCGATCCCGAAGACATGATGCCGCCGCTGAAATGGCGCGAGTTGGAAGCCGTGTTTCACCAACTGGCTCCGACCGAAACGAAGAAGCGGATGGTCCGTCATCTGATCGAAGGGACCCGCAAACAAGCGGCGTTCCTTACGGCGACGGCCGTGATGACGGAGCTGGCCTACATCGCCGCAGCGATGCTGGACTCCAACTTCTGTCCCTCGGAACAGGAAGCGGGCGCCTCGGAAGCCTTCTGGTCGTCTTCGGCGTCGCCGCCGCAGCGGCCTGGATCCTGACAGCTGCAGCCGGCGCTCAGAGGTTCGCCTTCGTGCTGCAGCACCTGCGCGGCGCCCGTTCAATACGGAACGAGTGATATGAAAAGAAGCGAAGAGGCGACGCTCATCGCCACGAGAATCCAACGCGCCCTGTGCCGCGCCGAACAGGGGCAAGACCAGTCCATCGACCGACTGGGCCAACTGGCCCAGGCCCTGACGCGCGGGCGTCGCGCCGCCGGCCTCTCGACCACCGTCGGCCAGCCGGCCTTCGACGCCCTGGCGCGCGCCATGGCGGCCCAGGTCGAGGCCCAGAAGGCCATGGTCGAACTTCACGGCGCGCTCGCCGAGGTGAAAGGCCAGACGCGTTTCCGCAGCATACGTCTGGGCGGTCTGGACAAGGCGGACGACCCGGTGCCGCGCGAAACCCGTCTGGCCCTGGTTGATCGGGCGGCCTGAATCGATGAGGGTGACATGGCGGCCATGTCACCCATCTACCTCTTCACCCTCGTCTTTCTGGTTCTGACTGCGCTCCTCGCCCTGTGGCGCGGCGGGCCATGGCAACGCGCCCTCTCCATCGCCCTGGGGGTCGCCTGGCTGATTTCCCAGATCGTTCCGTTTGACTACCGCACGCCCCCGTGGGCGGCCGTGTCGGCCGACGGCCTGGTGTTCCTGCTCCTGCTTTACGGCGCTGCGCGAAGCGGAACCTGGTGGATGCCGATTGCCGCGGCCTTCCAGTTCCTGGTGCTCGCCACCCACTACGTCTTCATCACCGACATCAGGCTGGAGCAATGGGCCTATGTCTCGGCCTACTACGTCTGGAACATCGGGCTGATTGCGACGCTGTTCGTCTCCTGCCTGCTGTACCGGCGCAAAGCGCGGGCGCCGCATCCTGCAGGCCATGGAAAAACGCAAGCCGACTAGCGCGATCCCGCTTCCGGGCCGTAAACCAGACCCATGAGCAAGATGAATGCGAATTGGCGTTTCTGGATCGATCGCGGCGGCACCTTCACTGACATCGTCGCCCGCGCGCCCGACGGCGCGCTCAGGACCGGCAAGCTGCTGTCGGTCAATCCCGAGCAGTACGCCGACGCCGCCGTCGAGGGCGTCCGGCGGATGCTGGGCGCCGCGCCCGGCCCGCTGGCGGCGGGTCTGGTCGACGAGGTGCGCATGGGCACCACCGTCGCCACCAACGCCCTGCTGGAGCGCAAGGGCGAGCCGACCGTGCTGGCGATCACCGCCGGCTTCGGCGACGCCCTGCGGATCGGCTGGCAGGCCCGGCCCGACCTTTTCGCGCGCCACATCCGCCTGAACGATCAGCTTTACGACCGCGTAGTCGAGATCGACGAGCGTCTGACCGCCGACGGCGCCGTCGATCGTCCTCTGGATGAAGCGAAGGCGCGGGCTGATCTGAGGGCGGCCCATGCGGCGGGCTTCCGCGCCGTGGCGATCGTCCTGGTCCACGGCTGGCGCTTTACCGATCACGAGCGGCGTCTGGCCGAGATCGCCCGCGAGGTCGGCTTCAGCCGGGTCTCGATCAGCCATGAGGTCGGGGCGCTGATCAAGCTGATCGGGCGCGGCGACACCACCGTGGCGGACGCCTATCTGTCGCCGATCCTGCGCGCCTATGTGGAGCGGGTCGGCGCCGATCTGGGCGCGGCGACGCCGCTGCAGTTCATGCAGTCCTCAGGCGGGCTGACGGCGGCCGACGCCTTCCGGGGCAAGGACGCCATCCTGTCGGGGCCCGCAGGCGGCGTGGTGGCGATGGCCGAGACGGCCAGCGCCGCCGGCTTCGACCGCGTCATCGGCTTCGACATGGGCGGCACCTCGACCGACGTGTCCCATTTCGCCGGCGACTATGAGCGGACCTCCGACGCCGTGGTCGCCGGGGTGCGCCTGCGGGCGCCGATGTTGAGCATCCACACCGTGGCGGCGGGCGGCGGCTCCATCTGCCGCTTCGACGGCGGGCGACTACGAGTCGGGCCGGAATCGGCCGGCGCCTCGCCCGGCCCCGCAGCCTATCGGCGCGGCGGGCCTCTGACGGTGACCGACTGCAACGTCATGATGGGCAAGCTCAGCCCCGACTTCTTCCCCGCCGTCTTCGGCCCGAACGCCGACCAGCCGCTGGACGCCGAGGCGGTGCGCGCGAAGTTCGAGGCCATGGCGGCCGAGGTCGAGGCCGCGACCGGCCGCCCCGTCACGCCCGGCGAACTGGCCGAGGGCTTCGTCACCATCGCCGTGCAGAACATGGCCGAGGCGATCCGCTCCATCTCGATCCAGCGCGGCTATGACGTCACCAAATATGTGCTGAACTGCTTCGGCGGCGCGGGCGGCCAGCACGCCTGCCTGGTGGCCGACGCCCTGGGCATGACCCAGGTGCTGCTGCACCCGTTCGCGGGCGTCCTGTCGGCCTACGGCATGGGCCTGGCCGAGGTGCGGGCCATCCGTCAGACCACCGTGGCCCTGCCCCTCTCGCCAGACGCCGACGCCGCCCTGGCCGAACAGGTCGAAACGCTGACAAAAGCCGCGTGCGGCGATCTGACGGCCCAGGACTTCGACGAGGCGGCCGTCTCGACCATCGCCCGCGCCGAGATCAAGTTCGCCGGGTCCGACACGCCCCTGACCGTGCCCTTCGGCCCAGCCGCCGACATGGCCGCCGCCTTCGAGCAGACGCACCGCCGCCGCTTCGGCTTCTTCGCCGAGGACAAGGCCCTGGTGGTCGAGACGCTGGAGGTCGAAGCCGTCGGACGCTCGGACCAGACGCCGGACGCGCCCCCGGCGCCTGATGGCGGGGCCTCGGCGCCCGAACCGGTCGCCGCCCTGACCGTCCGCATGGCGGGAGAGGATCACCAGACGCCCGTCCATCGTCGTGAGGCGCTGAAGCCCGGCGCCCATGTCGACGGCCCGGCTATCCTGCTGGAGGACACCGGCACCACCGTCGTCGAACCCGGTTGGCGCGCCTCGGTCGATTCGGCGTCCAATCTGCTGCTGAAGCGCGTCGTCGCCCTGCCCGCCCGCACCGCCATCGGCACGGACGTCGATCCGATCATGCTGGAGGTGTTCAACAGCCGCTTCATGGCCTGCGCCGAACAGATGGGCGAGGCCCTGCGCGCCACCGCCTATTCGGTGAACATCAAGGAGCGTCTGGACTTCTCCTGCGCCGTCTTCGATGCGGGCGGGTCGCTGATCGCCAACGCCCCGCACATCCCGGTGCATCTGGGCTCGATGGGCGAAAGCATCCGCACAGTGATCGCTTCACGCGGCGAGAGGCGCGATGGGCGCGGCATGAAGGCGGGCGACGTCTATATGCTGAACGCGCCCTACAACGGCGGCACTCACCTGCCCGACATCACCGTCATCATGCCGGTGTTCCTGGAGGACGACGCAGAGCCCGCCTTCTTCGTCGCCGCGCGCGGTCACCATGCCGACGTCGGCGGGATCACCCCCGGCTCCATGCCCGCCAACTCGCGCAGCGTGGACGACGAGGGCGTACTGATCGACGACTTCCTGCTGGTCGACGCAGGCAAGCTCTGCGAGGCCGAAACCCGCGCCCTGTTCGCCTCAGGCCCCTGGCCGTCGCGCAATGTCGATCAGAACCTGTCGGACCTGAAGGCCCAGGTCGCTGCCTGCACGCGCGGCGCCGACGAACTGATCCGCATGACCGGCGAGTTCGGCCGTACCGTCGTCTCCGCCTATATGGGCCATGTTCAGGACAACGCCGAGGAAGCCGTCCGCCGCGCCATCGCTGCGCTGAAGCCCGGCGCCTTCGCCTATGAGATGGACGACGGCGCCGTCATCCGCGTCCGCATCGACGTGGACGTCGCAAATCGCAGCGCCGTGGTGGATTTCACCGGGACCAGCGACCAACTGCCGACCAACTTCAACGCCCCGCTGTCGATCGCACGGGCCGCGACCCTCTATGTCTTCCGCACCCTGGTGGACGACGCCATTCCGCTGAACGAAGGCTGTCTGAAGCCTATCGAGCTGATCGTGCCGGAAGGGTCGATGTTGAACCCCCGCTATCCCGCCGCCGTCGTGGCGGGCAATGTCGAGACCAGCCAGGCCGTGGTGGATTCGCTTTACGGCGCGCTGGGCGTCCTGGCCTCCAGCCAGGGAACGATGAACAATTTCACCTTCGGCGACGAGGCGCGTCAGTATTACGAGACCATCGCCGGCGGGTCCGGCGCAGGGCCGGGTTTCGACGGGACCGCCGCCGTCCAGACCCATATGACCAACAGCCGCCTGACCGACCCGGAGGTGCTGGAAACTCGCTTCCCCGTCCTGCTGGAAGAGTTCTCCATTCGGCGCGGCTCGGGCGGCGAAGGGCGTCATAGAGGCGGCGACGGCGCCATGCGTCGCGTGCGCTTCCTAGAGCCGATGACGGCGGCCATCCTGTCCAACCATCGTCGCGTGCCGCCGTTCGGGGTCGCGGGCGGAAAGCCGGGCGCGGTCGGGATCAACCAGGTCGAGCGGGCGGGCGGCGCGGTCGAGGCTCTGGCCGCCACCGCTGAGGTCGCCATGCAACCTGGCGACGTCTTTGTCATCGAGACGCCCGGCGGCGGCGGTTTCGGCGCAAAAGACGCTTCCTGAGCCGACCGAACCGCGCAACCCTTCGTCGGGGAGGACGAACCATGCTGGTGCTTTTTGGGATATTGATCGTGGTCGCGGGCTTTGTCGCCCGGATCAATCCGCTGGTGGTCATTCTGGTCGCGGCCATCGCCACCGGGGTGCTGGCCGCGGTCGGTCCTGGCGTGGACGCGCAAGGGTTGCTGACGGCCGGGATCGACACAATTTCGCGCTTTGGCCAGGCCTTTAACGACAACCGCTATTTCCACATCACCTGGCTGGTCCTGCCGGTCATCGGCCTGCTTGAACGGGCGGGCCTGCAGGAACGGGCGCGCGACCTCGTCACCAAGGTCAAGGCGGCGACCGCTGGACGGCTGATGCTGATCTATCTGCTGGTGCGTCAGGGGACCTCGGCGCTGGGCCTGACCTCTCTGGGCGGCCACCCGCAGATGGTCCGCCCCCTGATCGCCCCCATGGCCGAAGGCGCGGCCGAGACTCAGCACGGCCCCCTGACCGACAAGGCCCGCTTCCGCATTCGCGGCATGGCGGCGGGCACCGACAACATCGGGCTCTTCTTTGGCGAGGACATCTTCATCGCCATCGGCTCCATTGTCCTGATCGTCGGTTTCCTGGAACAGGCGGGCATCCGGGTCGAAGCCCTGCACGTCTCGCTGTGGGCCATCCCCACGGCCATCATCGCCTTCCTGGTTCACGGCGCGCGGCTGCTGATGTTCGACCGACAGGTGAAGAAGGACATGGCCGTGTCGGACGTCGCCGATGACGCATCGGAGATGGGCCAATGATCACGCTGGAACACGCCTATATCGCGACGGGGCTGATGTTCGCGGCCTTCTCCATCCTCAGCCTGCGTGATCCGCTGAACCCGACGCGGTTCCGCAGCGCCCTGTTCTGGGGCCTGATCGCCCTGTCGATGCTGTTCGGCTCCTGGCTGGGCGGACTGGGCAACGGCCTGCTGGTCATCGCCCTGGTCATCATCGGCGCCAGCGGCAAGCTGGGCGTTGGCAAGCCCGCCACCACCACCTCGGAACAGCGTCAGGCCAGCGCCGCGCGCTGGAAGAACGCCCTGTTTGTGCCCGCCCTGATGGTGCCTCTGGTGGCGGTCGGCGGCACCCTTCTAGCCAAGCACACCCCCGCCGGAGCCTGGCTGATCTCGCCGGTGCAGACGACGCTGATTTCGCTGGGGCTGGGCTGTGTTGTGGCCCTGGTCGTCGCCATGGTCTGGTTCCGCCCGCCGGTCATGGCGCCGGTGCAGGAAGGCCGTCGCCTGATGGACTCCATCGGCTGGGCCGCGCTGCTGCCGCAGATGCTGGCCTCGCTGGGCGCGGTGTTTCTGGCCGCCGACGTGGGTCAGGTGGTGGGCGATCTGATCGCGCGGGTCATCCCCATGACCTCGGCCTTCCTCGCCGTCTTCGCCTATTGCGCGGGCATGGCCCTGTTCACCATCATCATGGGCAACGCCTTCGCCGCCTTCCCGGTCATGACCGCCGCCATCGGCCTGCCCATCGTGGTGCATCAGTTCGGTGGAGACCCGGCCATTGTCTGCGCCATCGGCATGTTGGCCGGCTTCTGCGGAACCCTGATGACGCCCATGGCCGCCAACTTCAACGTCGTGCCGGCCAACCTGCTGGAACTGCCCGACCGCAACTCGCCTTTGAACGGCGTGATCCGCGCCCAGATCCCCACGGCGGCCATCATGCTCGTCGCCAACATGCTGCTGATGTATTTCCTCGCCTTCCGGTTCTGACAATGACGATAGACAACGCCCTCGCCTCCCGCTTCGCCGCCACGGCGCTGGGCCATGTGACGCGCGAGTATCCCAACCACATCATGCATGTGCTGACGGGACCGCAAGACGCCCGCACGCCGCGCGACATGCATCCGATCTTCTTCGGCAGCTTCGACTGGCACTCCTGCGTCCATGGCTGGTGGACCCTGTTCACCCTCTATCGCCTGCACCCCGACATGGCCGAGGCGGCGCAGATCCGCGCCCTGGCCGACGAGCTATTCACGCCGCAGAACGTCGCCGGAGAAGCCGCCTATCTGGCCCGACCCGAAGCGCGCGGTTTCGAACGTCCCTATGGCTGGGCCTGGCTGTTGATGCTGGCGGCGGAACTGGAACGGCACGAAACAGACGAAGGTCGTCGCTGGGCCGGGACCCTACGCCCGCTGGCGCTGGTCTTTGCCGAACGGTTCAAGGCCTTCCTGCCGCTGGCCGATTACCCGGTGCGGGTCGGCACCCACTACAACACCGCCTTCGCCCTGCGGCTGACGCTGGACTACGCCGAGGCCCACGACGCCGATCTGGCCGCCGCCTGCCACGACGCCGCCCTGCGCTGGCATGCCGGGGACCGCGACTGTCAGGCCTGGGAGCCGTCGCAGGACGAGTTCCTGTCACCGGCCCTGATGGAAGCAGTGCTGATGCGGCGTGTCCTTCCCGAGCCCAAGTTTCGTGTCTGGTTCGACGCCTTCCTGCCGCGCCTCAGCGACGGCCAGCCCGCCACCTTGCTGGCCCCTGCCCGCGTCAGCGACCGCACCGACGGCAAGATCGCCCATCTGGACGGGCTGAATCTGAGTCGAGGCTGGTGCTGGCGCGAGATCATCGCCGCCCTGCCCGCCCAAGACCCCCGCCGCGCGGTCGGACAGCAGGCGGCCAAGACCCACCTCGACGCCGCTCTGCCCCACGTGACCGGCGACTACATGGGCGAGCACTGGCTCGCCAGCTTCGCCCTGCTGGCCTTGATGACGCTCGAGTGAGGGTTGCGCGCCCCGCAGGCTGCAAGAAGGCGCGATCCTGGCCAGCTAGAAGCCTTCAACGCCAGGAAGGGAATGGTAGGCGGCGACGGGTTCGAACCGCCGACCCTCTCGGTGTAAATCGCCCCGAATGCCATTTCAGGGTGTTTCATCGCATTACAAAATCTCCTTAAGCGACTGAATATATCGAAGTTGGCCTTTGCACGCCTGTGCACTGGTTTGCAGCGAATCTTGCACCAACTGCCCCCCTATTGCCCCCCTTGATGCTAGGCTGGCGGCGTCTGATTTGCTCAGGACGCTGCTGCGATGCCGACCCAGGTCATCAAGACTGATCGCCAGATTGCCGGCCTAAAGCCGCTCGAGCGTCGCTTCGAGCGCCGGATTTCTGGCGTGCGAGGTCTAAGCGTCAGAGTGTGGCCGTCGGGCCTGAGGCAGTTCGAGGTGCGATTCGCGATCAAAGACGGACCTCGACGGCGTGTGATCCTCGGCGACTATCCGGAGGTGTCGCTCGCCGACGCCCGGCAAAAGGCGACGGAACTCAGGCTGGAACTTCTCAAGGGCGTCGACCCCGTTGCGGCGCGCGCCGCCGCCCAGCTTCCTGCTCCGCCACAGGACACTTTGGACGAAGTCGCGCAGACCTACTGGGCTGCAGCGGAGTTGGGTCTGCATGGCGGCCGTCGAAGACCCAAACGCCCCCGAACGATCGCCAACGAGCGCCACCTTTGGAAGCGTCATATCTCGTCTTCGCTCGGCACGACGGCGCCGCGCGATTTGAAGCGCGCGGAGGTCAAGACCTTCATGCGTTCGCTCGTGACCGAGCGGCGCCTCTCCGCCGCCAGCGCGGCTTCGATTGGCGGACTTCTTCACAGCGTCATGGCCTTCTGTGTTCAGGAAGAGATGATCGACGCCAACCCGGTGGTCGGGCTTGCTCGAGCTTTGGCCCTGGTTTCCCGAGACCGGATGCTGGACGACGCGGGACTGAGGCTGGTCTGGGATATTGCGCGGGAAGGCGTACAGCCGCGGCCGCCGGGCTACCTCAACATCGGCCTTGCAGCACGGCCCGAGCCAGTTATGGCGCTCGCCATCCAGTTGCTCATGCTCACCCTGGCGCGCCGCAATGAAGTCGCGGGTGCGCGCAAGTCAGAGTTCGACCTGGACGCCGCGCTCTGGGTGATCCCGGCCAACCGGGCCAAGGCCAATCATCAGCACGTCGTCCCCTTAAGCCCTCAGGCTCTTTCCGTGCTTGCGGCGGCGTTTGCGCTCGATCCCGACAGTCCCTTCGTCTTCCCTTCCCCGCGCGTCGCCGATCAATGCATTGACGAGCAGGCGATCACGCGAACCTTTTCCCGCATCTTCGAGCGTAGAAAACTACCGCTCCGATCACCTCACGATGTCCGACGAACGGGTGCGACCACCTTGACGGGGCGCTACGGCATCACCCGCTTCATCGTCGGGCTCGTTCTCGGCCATACGCCAAAAGACGGCGCCGCAGTCACGGCCGTCTACGACCGTCACACCTATATACCGGAGAAGCGCTGCGCTCTCGTCAAATGGTCGGAGCACCTTACCGGAACGCGATCCGATGCAGCTTCTGCTTTGGTTGCCGACGAGGCCGTTGCTCCCAGGCGAACCGAGGATCTGGCGGCGGCCAAGGTCCGTGCACTCGCGCTCTGCGCTGACGGCAGGGCGCAGCAGGCGGTGCTGACGATGTGCATGGCGGCTAGTCGGGAGGGTTCGGTATCACAGACCCACCTCGATTTACTGTCAGCCGTCGGCCTGGACCTCGCCAGCCGCAATGACTGGTCGGAGCTGGAGGCGTGGATCAACGGCTTTGGTTGAACGGTGAAATCGAAACCTGGGGACGTTCGGCCAGACCCCGATCAGGCGCCCATCGGCTGATCTGTGACGCGTGGTTTCTGGGGCACGCTCGCCATGGCCGTCACAGCAGGCAGTGGCCGCCTTTTCGGCGTCGCCGCCTGAGTCAAAGGCATCCCGCAACTGTCCGCAGCGGCCAGCCTCCTTCCAGGAGCGCGGGCTCACCCGGGCTGCTCCAGATGAGCCACGATCAGTCGCTGTCCGCTTCGCTTTCAGGAACCCGCCGCCCGCCGCTCAGACCGGGTTCGTACAGGCCCGTGGCGATGCCGGCGAGGATCCCTTCGACCCGTACGCGCGGACCGAACCGCCGACAGGGATCCAGGTCAGGTCTCGGGCGCAACGCACGGTCACTGGGCGCAAGGGCGTCGCCTACCATGTCACCCAGAGGCTCCGCCAGTTGATGAGCATCGCCGATGCGCGACAGCGACGGCTTGTCGGTGCCCACCACCATGGCGTCGCGCCGCCAGACAATGGCGGCGGCCTGGCGACCGTCCGGCGCCAGCAGCTCGGCCTCCGCGCCGAGGCCGCCCGTGCCGCCGGGCGCCCTCACCTTGATCGGACCGGGGATGAAGAAGTTGGCGACGGCCGCCGCCGCCGAGCCGGCCTGATGCGTCGGCCGGATATAGGTGACGCCGACGCGCACCGTTCCGGCCTGGGGATCGGGTTGTTCCAAAATCTCGAACCGATCGCTCAATTCGTAGCAGAGCTGCCGATCCACCTCGTTCATCACTGCGCGCCGGTCGTCATCCGAAAGCACGGGATACTTGACGCCGAAGACTTCGGCGGGGGCCACCCATAGCCGGGTGATGCTGGAAGCCAGGGCCTCGTCCCGTCGCTGCGAGACCGAGGCCCGCACCACGTCCGTTCTGGGCGCCAGGCCTTCATAGGTCGTCAGAAAGCCAGTGTGCGACGGCGCGGCGCCGCTGGCACAGGCCCCCGTGGCCATGGCCAGAACCGCCGCCCCCATCCCGCGAATCCCCTTGCCGGCCATCCTCGTCTCTCCCTCTTCTGCGGAGGAATACGCACGGATTGAGTGATCAGATTCACGGCAGATGCCGGGTCTCGCGCACCAGGGCGAGATCATAGCCGATCGCGGCCGCGCGGGTCGTGATGGTCGCCTTGACCGCATCCGAGGGGTTCGCCGTCCGACTCATCAGCCACAGATAACGGCCGGACGGCTCGCCGACGATGGACCAAGAATAGTCGTCGGCATGATCCAGAACCCAGTAGTCGCCAACGTAGAAGGGCCCGAAGAAGGAGACCTTCAGCTTGGCGTCGCCGCTGTCGGCGACCACCCTGGCCCTAGCCCCAGCCGTTTTCACCGGACCGTCGACGCCGCCCTGCCGGCAAGTGTTCAACACGCCGACCAGGCCGTCCTCCCGGAGCGCATACTCGGCCGTGACCGCTTCGCACCCCCGTTCGAAGCCGTTCTCGTAGCGGCCGATCTCGTACCAGAGCCCGGCGTAACGGCTAAGGTCGACCGCCTTGGCGGGCTGGGGAACGGCTGAGTTGCCCACAGGGCCACGCTGCAGGGTGACGCAGGCCGACAAGGTCACGACAGAAGCCGTCGCGACGACGAGGAGAATGGACGCGCGTTTCAAAGCCATCGGGATTCCACGGTTGAGGATCAGGCGCGCTTCAGCGACATCTGGATCACATCGGTACGGCCCGACCGGAAGCCGGCCTCGCAGTAGGCGAGGTAGAAGCGCCAGAGGCGACGGAAGCGGTCATCGAAGCTCGCCTCCGTCCTGACGATCTCGCCCCAGGCGCTTTCGAAGCGTCGGGCCCATTCGGCGAGGGTCTCGGCGTAATCGCCGCCGAAGCGCACGATCCCCGCTTCGACCAGGCCCGCGCCGGAGATGTCAGGCGCCATCCGCGCTTCGGACGGCAGGCAGCCTCCGGGAAAGACATACTTCTGAATGAAGTCGGTGCGCGCGTCGTACTCGTCGAACAGTTCGTCCTGAATGGTGATGATTTGCAGGCCCGCGCGGCCGCCGGGCGTCAGCACCTCATGGACCTTCTGGAAATAGGTCGGCCAGTACTCGCGCCCCACCGCCTCGAACATCTCGATCGAGGCGACGCGGTCGAACCGGCCCTCCACATCGCGATAATCGATGAGGCGGATGTCGGCACGCTCGGCCAGCCCCGCCTCGAACAGGCGACGGCGCGCATAGTCATGCTGTTCTCGCGAGATGGTGACGGCGGTGACGACCGCCCCGACCTCGCGCGCGGCGAACTCGGCGAAACCGCCCCAGCCGCAGCCGATTTCAAGCACGCTATGCCCCGGTTGCAGGTCCATCATCCTCGCCAAAGAGGCGTATTTGGCGCGCTGTGCGTCCTGTAGGGACTGTCCCGCCCCTTCATACCGCGCTGACGAATAGGTCATCGAAGGGTCCAGCCAAGCCCCGTAGAAGGCGTTGCCGAGGTCGTAGTGGGCGTGGATGTTCCGGCGCGAGCCGCGTCGACTGTTCCGGTTCAACCGATGCCCGAGCCAGTTGAGACCATTCATCAGCGGGTTGCCGTCGAACAGGCGTCGGATGTGGTCGTAGTTGTTGACCAGGGTCTCCAGCAGGATCGCCAGATCGGGGGTGTCCCACTCGCCCGCCATGTAGCCTTCTGCAAAGCCTATATCCCCGCCTTTCAGCACGCGCCTGGCGAACCGAGGGTCGCGGATGGTCAGGACCGCGGCGTGGCCGGGGTCACTGCCTGTCAACTGATGGCGAGCGCCGTCGGGCAGGATGAGGGTCAGCCGCCCCCAGGTCCAGTTGGCGGATAGCAGGCGCATGACCAGGACGAAAACCGGAGACGCCGTCCGCCTGTCGTTACGTTCGCCATAGAAGGTGGTGGTCATGAGATCAGACGACTCTTGCACGGAGGACGGCGCGCCCCGCCGGGGATTTCCAAAGATCAACGCGCAAGACGGCTCTCACGCGCGCGCCGCTGGATCGTGACAGAATCCCGGGCCGGAGGCGGCTGTCGGGTCAGGCGCACGCCCTTGAGCCACAGCTTCAGCGCCTCCCAATGAATGGCGGCCATGACCTTGAGCGTCATCAGAGGCAAGGCCAGCGTCGCGGTCCACAACGGCCTGTCCTGCAGCGGTCGTCGTTCGCCGGACATGACAGCCGTGATCAGGACGCCCTCGGCATCCAGACCGTCAATCGTCAGGTCCAGCCGGTCTCCAGGCGCGTGACCGCGGAAGGCGTAATCCATCTCCATCGCCATGAAGGGCGAGACATAGAGAGCTTTCGCCGCGCCCTGCCGGATCAGGCCCGACGCCTGATCCTCGCTCGGTACAGGGATGACGTAGGCGTGGCGCAGGCCGAAGGTGCTGGTCACCTCATAGACCACGGCCGCCAATCGCCCATCAGCCTGATGGCAGTAGTAAAGGCTGATCGGGTTGAAGACGTAACCCAGCACGCGCGGCATGGTCAGCAGGCGGATCGGCCCGTCGTCAATGTCGATCCCGGCGCGGGCGAGGAAATCCTCAATCTGAGGACGTAGCGCCGTTCCCGACCCGTCGCCGTGATCACGATCATGAAAGGACAGCAGGTTGAACCGATTGCGCGAGAACAGGCGCAGTCGGCGATCCAGCCCGTCGATCTCCGCCAGATCGAGCAGCAGCCAGAAGACGCGATAGTTCAGCCGGTGCGCCTTGGGCCGCAGCCGGTGATGCATGACCTTGCCGCGATAGAGGGCTGAGGCCTGGGTCACGCGGCCTGCTCCACGACCTTTGATGCGGCGGGCGACAGATGAATGCGGCCGCTCTCGTTCTGAACCGACCACGGCCGTCGCACGCCGCCCAGTTGCTCGGCCACGGCCAGGCCCGATTGCAGGCCGTCCTCATGAAAGCCCGCGCCGAAGTGGGCGCCGCAGAACCAGACGCCGCCCAGCCCTTGCAGGCTCCACAGCTGCTTCTGCGCCTGGATGGCGGCAGGGGTGAAGATGGGATGCTCGTACAGTTCGCTGCGCAGCAGAGTGTCCGGCCTTGGCGGACGCGGCGGGTTCAGGGTGACGAACAGGTCCTGACCCGGCAGCCCCTGCAGCTTGTTCATCCAATAGGTCACGCACAGACCCTCTTCGGCCCCGATATAGTTCCAACTGGCCCAGGCGCGGCGACGTTTCGGCATGAGGCCCGCGTCGGTGTGCAGGACCGTCAGGTTGCGGCTGTAGCGGAAGGCGCCCAGGACCTCCTTTTCCCGCGCGGTCGGCTCGGCCAGCATGGCCAGGGCCTGATCGGCATGGGCGCCGATGACGACATGATCGAACCGCTCGACGCCGTCTTGATCGTCATGAACCATGACGCCCTGATCCGTGCGCCGCACCCCCGTCACCCCGCGGTTCAACCGCACGTCATCGATTTCATGCGCCAGGCGCTCGACATAGACCCGGCTGCCGCCCACGACGGTGCGCCACAACGGGCGCCCCACCAGTTTCAACAGACCGTGGTTGCCGCAGAAGCGAATGAAGGCCTCGGCGGGATAGTCCATCAGCGTATGGGCCGGCGAGGACCAGATCGCCGCCGCCATCGGCAGCAGGTGGTCATCGCGGAAAGCCTCGCTGAACCCCTCGCGCTTCAAATAGGCGCCCAGGGTCAGTTTGGGATCGGTCAGGCCGCCCAGATCGATCGGCGCCTCGCGATAGAAGCGCATGATCTCGCCCAGCATGGACCAGAAGCGCGGACGCAGGACGTTGCGGCGCTGGGCGAACAGGCCCGGAGCGGCGTACTCGAACCGTCCGTCGTCCAGCGACACGGCAAAGGACATATCGGTCGCGCGCGTCTCAATCCCCAGATGCGCGAACAGGGCGATCAGGTTGGGATAGGTGGCGTCGTTGAAGCAGATGAAGCCGGTGTCGACCGCCACTTGGCCCGACGCCACGCCCGCCGTCACCGTATTGGAATGACCGCCCAGACGGTCGGCCTTCTCATAGACCGTCACCCTATGGCGCTGCGACAGCAGCCAGGCCGACGACAGGGCGGCCACGCCCGAGCCGATCACGGCGATCTTCAAACGGTCAGCGGCAGGATAGGACATGACCGGATTACGCACCGTCGGCGGGATCGGATTGCGAATGATCCAGACATTTCCACGAAGCGTATTAGGCTCCATGCATGCCGAGGCTTCGTCAATCACATCCCCTGCGCGGCGGGCGTTCGGCATGAGCCTGGACGCGCTCTCGCCCGATCCGTTCGTGCATGACCGGCTGATCGAGGCCGTGGCGCTGAGACGAGACCGCGAGGCCTTCGCCCAGTTGTTCAGCTATTTCGCCCCCCGCCTGAAGGCCTGGCTGATCAAGTCAGGCGCCACGCCCGGCGCGGCCGAAGACTTCGCCCAGGACGCCATGCTGACGGTCTGGCGCAAGGCCGACCTGTTCGATGCGCGTAAGGCTCGGGCCGCCACGTGGATCTTCACCATCGCCCGCAACCGTCGCCTCGACATGCTGCGTCGCGACGCGCGCCCCCTGCCCGTCCCCGAGATCGAACTGACGGAACAGACGGTCGAAAGACCTGACGACCTTCTGGTGCTGTCCGAAGACGCCGAGCGGGTTCGCGACGCCCTCTCGCAGCTCAAGCCCGATCAGGTCGAGGTGCTGCGCCTCGCCTTCTTCATGGACAGCCCCCATTCCGAAATCGCCCGCCAACTCGACCTGCCGCTGGGCACCGTCAAATCTCGTATCCGCAACGCCATGATCAAGCTGCGCCTGCTCCTCGAACCGTTCGAGGAGGCCTCACGATGAACGCGCGTCTCCATCCGTCTGGGCGCAATCCCTCAGAGGACCGTCTTCTGGCCTATGCCGCCGGCAACCTCAGCCCGCCCGAGGCCGTGGTGGTCGCCGCCCACCTGGCCCTGCGCCCCGCCAACGACGCCTGGGTGCGCCAGCTACAGACCGTAGGCGGCGAGTTCCTGAGCGATGCCGCGCCCGCGCCCATGGCGGACAACGCCCTGGCGCGGGCCCTGGCGCGGATCGACACCGACACGGGCGAGGTGAAGGCCCCGGCGCCGCTCAACGACATGCCCGAACTGCCCGAACCCTTGCGCCGCTACGCCCTGGGTCGGTGGCGCTGGATCGGGCCGGGCATGCGGGTGCGCGACGTCCACGCTCCGCGCGACGGCGACTGCCGGGTCATCCTGCTGGAAATCGGTCCGGGACGCGAGACGCCCCGCCACACCCACGGCGGGGTCGAGCTGACCTGCGTCCTGTCCGGCGCCTACGCCACCGAGACCGAACGCTTCGACGTCGGCGATCTGGAGGAGGCCGACCCCGAGGTGCTGCACCAGCCGCGCGTGGTCTCGGACGGCCCCTGTCTCTGCGTCGTCGCCCTGGACGGACAGATTCAGCTCGACGGCTGGCTGGGCCGACTGATGCAGCCCTTCTTGAAGCTGTGATCCGACTGCTGCCGCTATGGAGCGCGGCGGCGCTGTTCATGGTGACCGTGATGGCCGCCGCCTGGCTGGTCCAGCGTCGCACGGGCCAAGGCGGCTGGGCCGACGCCTTCTGGTCACTGGGTCTGGGCGCGGCGGGGGTCGGCGTCGCCCTGTTTCCTATGGACGGAGCCCCGCCCTCGCCCCGACAGTGGCTGACGGCGGTCCTAATCGGCCTGTGGGGTCTGCGGCTGGGTCTGCACATCGCCGCCCGCGCGGCTCATGAGGGTGAGGACGCCCGCTATGCCCGCCTGCGACAGGACTGGGGCGCGGACTTTCAGTCCAAGATGTTCGTGTTTCTGATGTTGCAGGCCGGGGCCGCGGCCTTTCTGGTGCTCAGCCTCCTGCTGGCGGCGCGTAATCCGACGCCAGGGCTGACACTGCAAGACGGCCTGGCCGGCCTGATCTTCGCAGCCGCCCTGCTCGGCGAAACCATCGCGGACCGCCAACTCGCGGCCTTCAAGGCTGATCCCGCCCATCGCGGGCAGGTCTGCGACGTCTGCCTCTGGGGCTGGTCGCGGCACCCTAACTACTTCTTCGAATGGCTGGGCTGGTGCGCCTGGCCGGTGTTCGCCATCGACTTCAGCGGCGTCTGGCCCTGGGGTTGGCTGGCGTTGAGCGGGCCTGTCTATATCTACTGGCTGCTAACGCGGGTGTCGGGCGTGCCGCTGCTGGAGGCCCATATGCGCCGCTCCCGGCCCGAAGCCTTCGCAGCCTACGTCGCCCGCACCAGCGCCTTCTTCCCGCGACCGCCCCGGCGCTAGACAGGCGTTCGAAGCAACCGCATCGCCAATGCGCACGCTATCGACGACGCCCCGGCGCTGACACACACGCCCCAGGCCATGTCGATCAGCGACAGCTTCAGGCTCCAGGTCTTCAGCGTGGCCAGATTGGTCAGGTCATAGGTCCCGTAGGCGAAGAGGCCCAACACCCCGCCCCATAGCAGCGCCTTTTTCCAACCGCCTTCGGTCAGGCCCGGCAGGACGGCGAAGATCGTCAGTCCTGCCGCATAAAGCGCGTAAAAGGCGACCGCCGGCGCCAGTCTGAAATTCTCAGCCAGCATCGAACCGATCAAGGGCCGATAAAGCCGGTCGCCCATAGCGCCCAGCCAGGCCGTGTCGATCACGGCGAAGGCGACAAGGGTCAGAAGGTAGGCGATCGCGGTATTCATGGCGCAGCTCCATCAGCTCTTGGCCGATACGAACGGCGCGCCCTGCCGGATGACCCTGAGCGACCCAAATCTTGCCTAGCCCTTGCTAAAGCTGAATCTGAAGCCTGACGGGCAAGGTCCCGCCCCCAATGGAGACCATTTTCTCCTATTGGAAGCCACAGGAAGACGGCCCGGTGCTGTCCAAGATCGACCTCATCCGCGACATGCAGGCTGCTGCGCCCGACCCAGGGGCGCACCCTGGCCGTCATGCAGGTGTCGGACGGCTCGCAGAGCTTCAACGCGGTCAACACGCTGCGCCTGCTCGGCCGTTGGATGCGGATGATCACCATCTCCAATCAGTCCAGCGCCCCCAAGGCCTCTATGGGGTTCGACGACAACGGCCGCATGAAGCCGTCCAGCTATTACGATCGCATTGTCGACGTGATGGAGGAACTGGTGCGCTTCACCCGCGGCCCTGCCGGTCAGTTGGTGAACCGCTATTCCGGACGGAAAGCTTCAGGCGTGCCGATCGACGCAGCTAACGACCTGTATGCTATCGCGATCCGGTCAGCTTAGCGCCATGAGCAGTCACAAGGACAATGCCCTAAACGCGACATACCGCGTCTGCCGGGAGTCTGCTTTCAAGCACGATGCCTACTTCGCAAGCCGACCCATTGCAGACGTCGGCTAAATCGCCTTGGCTGCGGCTATGCTAAAAACTTACTCCATCACCGCCCGCATTTTTCAGGTTCTTGGAGCCTTGATGCTTGCAGGGGCGGCCTTTCTAGCCATCGCCTTCCTGCGCGATGGCGACAGGCTAGCGTCGCTATTCTGCGGGATCGGGACCTTAGCTTCGGCCGCTTTCATCGTTCTCGTAGGCTGGATGCGCAAGAAGATGCAGGCGTGGTCCGAAAAGTTCCCACCTAGCGTCCGTTAACCACCCGTTGCGGTCATTGGGCAGATTTCTGCTACTACTAGCATCTTGCAATTCGAGGGTCGCCGACAATGGACAAGCGCAGGGCTGATTTCGATAGCGCGCCTGCGTCTCAGAGAGGTGACATACCTACTGTGGCTAGCTGGATAACCAAAGAGGACGACCACAACCGGAAAGAGGATGCCCTAGACCAAAACCAAGGGCGGGTAACGCTGTTCATTGCCATTTTCACAGTGCTCTTAGCTCTCGCCAGTGCAGCGTGGCGACTATTGAGATAGCTCTCAAAGCTCGCTTCCCACCCCTAACTGAGGTTGGGGGCGTCCGCTTTCCACCCTTAGCTGAAGTCGATGGTGACCGCTTTCCGGTCTGGCGGCCAACGTCCGCTTTCGGTGCCGAAGCCCAGGACCGAAATCGACCTGTTGCGGACGTTGCCCGCGCCTTTGCCGGTTCTGACCTTGCCGCTGACTCCGCTGGATGCAAAATGGGAGCGATGATGATGAAGGCCAACCATTTCCCGCTGATCTGAAGCGACTCGCGCCGGCGCCCGTATGCACCGCTCAGATCATTTTTCGGCCCGGAAAGGGCAAGGGAGAATAACCGTGCCTCATCTTGAGCATGAGGGTCTGACCGACGGTCAGATCCAGGACTTCATCGGCGACGGCTTCGTCAAACTCGACAACGCGTTCAGCGCCGATCTCGCGGCCCGGTGCCGTGACGAGCTGTGGTCGGAAATCGGCCTATCACCCCAAGACCCCAAAGGCTGGACCCGGCCTGTGATCCGGATCGCGTCAAAATCGTCCGAGCCCTTTGTCCAGGCGGCCAATACGCCACGGCTGCACAGGGCCTACGATCAGCTGGCTGGCGTCGGGCGCTGGCTTTCCCCACCTGGTCTCGGAACCTTTCCGATACGCTTTCCGTCGCCGGAGTCGGCGGGAGACGACGGCTGGCACGTCGACATGAGCTTCGGCGACTCGCCGGACTTCATCGAATGGAGAGCCAATATCAAGAGCAGCGGACGGGCGCTTCTGATGCTCTTCCTGCTGTCGGACGTCGGTGAAGAAGACGCGCCGACCCGCATACGACGAGGATCACACACCGTAATCGCACGCGAGC